>JAAUYI010047211.1_pt1 | contig 23305 bp, 11 predicted proteins | sample 7278041 | NCBI WGS metagenome assembly JAAUYI01 (sample SAMN14350216, study PRJNA611818) | marine sediment metagenome | isolation source: surface marine sediment (0.6m) | place: French Polynesia: Moorea | collected 2018-08
GCCATGCGGACACTGGAGAAGCGATGACTGATCAGAAACGTCGTGCGACCCCGGGTCAGCTGGCGAAAACGCTCGAACAGCTCGGCTTCAGCCAGGGCATCGAGGTCGCTGGTCGGCTCGTCGAAGACGATCAACTGGGCGTCCCGAAAGAAGGCACGGGCCAACGCCAGCTTCTGCCATTGCCCCGCGCTCAGCTCCTGACCGCCTTCGAACCAGGTGCCCAGCTCGGTGTCGTAACCCCGCGGCAGATCCGCCACCAGCTGCTCGGCACCGGCTGATCTCGCCGCCTCCAGGATCAGGCTTTTCTTATCGCCGCGATCGAGATCACCGAAGCGAATATTCTCGCGCACCGTCACCGGGAAGCGCGCAAAGTCCTGGAAAGCAACGGTGATCTGCCGCCGCAAATCGGCGACTCGAAGATCGCGCAGATCGACGCCATCCCATGAGACCCGACCCGAGTCGGGATCGTAGAGTCGGCACAGCAGCTTGACCAGGGTCGACTTGCCGGCGCCGTTCTCGCCCACCAGCGCGATCGTCTCCCCGGGTCGGATTTCCAAATGAATGTTCTCAAGCACCGGCTCGCCGGCACCCGGATAGCTGAAGCTGACGTCCTCAAAGAGGATGCCTCGAGTCATCGGATGGGGCACCGGCCGGGGCGTCTCGGGATCCCGTACCCGGGGCTCGAGCTCGAGGAAACCCCGGAGGTTCGAGAGAAAGAGACTGTCCTCGTAGAGGCTCGCCAAAGATCCGAGGAGTTGCTGAGTCGCCGACAGCGCTCGCTGTAGCGCGCCGTAATACATCACCAGGTCGCCGAGACTGATCGTTCCTCGCGCCATCTGAAAGACGACCAGGATCAGGCCACCGATCAACGCCACCGTGCCGCCCGCCTGGGTTCCCAGAAGAGCGAAAGCACGCTTCCTGGCCAGAGCCAGACGCTCGCTCAGTAGCTCCTGGCGTAGGGTCTTGTGACGGTTTCGGAGGTGCTGCCCGAGACCGAAGAGTCGAACTTCTCTGGCGAACTGGACGAAGGTGAGCATCCAGTCGACGAATCTCGCTCGCCGCTCGGTGGAGGTGCGTTCGAGCTGCCAGCGGTAGAAGTCTTCCGAGCTCTTGAGCTTGATCGCGAGGCCAGGGAGAGAAAGTAGAGCGACAACTCCCACGATCCACGGATTGAACGCCAGCAACAGGCCGGTCACTGCCAACAAGCCGATCGCGTTCTGGACGAGTGCCGCCAACCCGGTCGCCAGGCTGGTGGGTCGAGAGGGTCCCTCCTGCTGGGCTCGATGAAGCTGATCCTGGTACTCCGACGTCTCGAAGAACGCCAGGTCGAGCTGGACTGACTTGGCGTGGATCAGATCCTGGACGTGATCGGTGAGCTTTTGATTTCGGATTTCGTCGATCAGGATGGAAGATGCTTGAAGCGCGGCATTCAGAAGAGCCAGGGCGCCGAGGATTGCCACATAGAGCAGAGGCTGACGAAGGATTGGTTCCGACATGCTCGCGGCGGCGGTCATCGAGTCGATCAGCCGCTTCAGCACCAACAGCCCAGCGAGGGGAAGCAGCCCCTGAAACAAGAGCACCACGCCGTTGGCCAAAGTCCAGGTCGGCGCCGCGGACCACAAGAGGCGCAGGCCGCTCCTGAGCTCCAAGAGACGCTTCACCGTCTCGCGGGGGCGCAGGCGACCTCCGGAGGAGCCCGTAGACCGCTCGTTATCAGCAGCGAAAGCGTCGGCACCGACCCCATCCAGCACGGGGATATCGACGGTGGTGGTGTCCATACCGGAGGAGTTGTGGGCTCTGGTCATTCGACGAGCTCCACCTGACCGTGCTTCAGGAGGTAGGCCACGTGGCGCTGGACCTCCACAGGATCGCCGAGCAGACTATCGACCGTCGAGGGTCGGTCGAGCCGGTCGAGCAGACGCTCGAGGAGCTCGCGGCTTAGAAAGGGCGGTGGCGAGAGCACGACCGAGCCCAGCGTGGACGAAGCTCGGCGTCGAATCCGCGTCGCCGGGCCGATGCGACCGACAGCATGACTTGCGAAGACCTCACCATGATCGTACCAATAGGGTGAGGTGGGTGGAGGCGGTTCGGATTGCTCGGCCAGCCGGTAGAGGTCCTCCCACTGCTCGCACAACCGGTCGACGACACGGCTCCAATCGAACCGCGAACGGGCACGCGCGCGAGCCGCTCGACCGATCGCCGCCCGCAGCTCGGCGTCAGCCGCCAGCTCGGCCATCGCCGCCGCCAGAGCGTCGATGTCCATCGCGGTAGCCTGGCCGATCTCCCAGTGGAGATCCCAATTGTCTTCGAGCGGCGCCCGCTTCGAAATCGCGGTGAGATCCGTCGCCAGATGGGTTGCGATCAGGCGTCCACAAGCCGGCACCTCGACCAGATCCCGATAACCGTTCCAGTCCGCGGCAATCACCGGCAAACCGCAAGCCATGGCTTCGACCAATGTCAGACCGAAAATCTCCTGCAGGCAATCCGCCGGGCTGACGAAAACATCGGCCGCTGACAGCAATTCGAGACGCTGTTCCCGGGAGACGTTGACCCACCAGCGGACGCGATCTGAGAGTCCGAGCTCCGCACATCTCAGTTTGAGGGGCGCTAACGCCGCCTCGGGCTGAGCCGAGGATCCGGCGATCAGGAGCAAGGTTCGGGGGTCTGACTGCAGACGCGCCAAGGCCTCGAGCAAGGGCAGGAGATCGGCTTTGTACTGCGGGTTGAGTCGCCCCAGGAAGAGAAACGCGACCGCATCCTCCGGCAGATTCAACGCAGACCGTGCAAGCCCTTTGGGCAACGGCTTCAGTTTCGCCGTATCGACACCCAGCGGAATTACCGGCAGCCTCGGCGCGTGGCGTAAGCCGATGCTCTCGCCCAGTCGACCGAGCATTCCAGCCATGACTTCGCGACCCGAGCGGCTGGCGCAGACGACGGCGTCGTAGGGCATCAGCGGCCCTAACGCCGCCAGGGTCAGGTGTTGAAAGATCGACGACGCGCTGAGCGCATAAGTCAGGCCGACCACCGGCCAGGAGGGAGAGTCACAAAGCCAGCGGAGATGGAGGACCCGGCTGAGTCGCGGCCCCAGGGTTTGTATGATCACCGGCTGGCCGTCCGGGAAAGCCGTCGGCAGCTGGGTCTCGTCCAGGACTTTGGCCCCCGCCAGAGGACTCTCGGCAATCCGCCGGCTCGCATGTCGCTGCCACCCGGCCGGCGCGTAGGCCGTCATCCGCACCTCCGCGGCCTCGGCAAGGGCTCGGACGAGCCCGACCGACGCCACGTCGGCCCCCATGATCGTCGCCGGCTCCTGACGCTCGGACTCGAGCTCGAAGGGAAAGACTACATGAATGGGCAGGTGGCTGACCTCGAATGGGTGATGGTAGCGTCGGAGAGTCGCCGAAGCCTCGCGGAAACCGCGCACGACGCCCTCGAGATGGGGTGAGATGAGCATTATGAACCAAACCGAACGTCTCGCCCACGAGTCGGCCCGCCGGGTCCACCGGACGCTCTACGCCTGGTGTCACCGGACCACCGAAGCTTCGCCACCAACGGACCAACGGGCGACGGCCAGCTATCAAGACCTGATCGCGGAGATCCGCGCCCTGGCTGCCTGGCTGCTGCGGGATGACTCCCGAGATCTCGCCGAGCTGGCAGCCATGCTCCAACCCGACCCGCTGATCGTGCCGGTGCCGGGCGGTCGTATTCTGCTCGAGTTCCGCATGCTCCGCGACCTGATCACCCTGGCCGAAGGGTGCTGGGAACCGTCAACCATGACTCTGATGCAGAACCTTTTGAACCCTGGTCAGACGGTGATCGACGCCGGGGCCCACATCGGGCACTTCACTGTCCTGGCCGCCGGTGCGGTAGGACCCCGGGGCAGGGTCTTCGCCTTCGAACCAGCGCCTGACAACGCCGCTCGCCTACGGCGTAACCTGGCGCTCAACCGCTTCGAATGCCCGGTCGAGGTGATCGAGCGCGCACTCTCGGATCGATCGGCCGAAGTGAGCCTCTACGACGACGGCGACACCTTCGGCGCCGAGCACTCCCTGCTGGCCCAGGGCGATCGCCAGGCGGCCTTCACCGCGACTTGCGTCACCTTCGACGCTTTTGCGCGGCAACGTAGGCTCGAGCAGGTCGACCTGATCAAGATCGACGTCGAAGGCGCCGAGCTCAAGGTGCTTGAAGGCATGCGACGGACGCTCGAAACCTACCCTCGCCTGCGGCTGATCATCGAGTTACATCCCGGACTCGTACCACCGTCCAGGGTCTGTGACCTGCTCGCCCGTCACGGTTTCGGACTCTATGACGCCGACTGTGAGCTGGAGCCCGTCGCCGCCGACAACGCCGATCACAGGTTCGATCGAACCGCTACGATCTTAGCGACTCGAGGCTGAAGCACAGACCCCGTGGCCCCAGACGCTGAGCGTCAGGCGCGAGCGGTCACCGGCCGCCGCTTCGATCGGGGCGATATAGTGACGGCTGCTGACCGTCACGTCGAAGACCACGAAGCTGTTGTATTCGGCTTCGATCTTCTCCTCACTGCCGTCCTCATTGAGCATATGAAGGGCGCCACCGAAGTCCGATCGCCAATCTCGGGAGAGATAGAAGATGATCGCCAGCCGACGCGGCCCGACCGCATCATTGTGAACCTTGAGACAGTCACCCACCTCGAAGGCATTGACGTGTGGGTTCGCCAGACCACTCAGTGGGATGCCGGTGATCTGCTCGAGGAAGACTCCGAATCGCGGATCCCGAACCGCCGAACGCAGTTTCAAATAGTGCACGGCATTGGCGCTGAGTTGAAACTCAGGCTGCGCGCCGGCCAGCCGACCGATGCTGTAAAAACGGTCGCTTTCCTCTGCTTCGCGCCAGTGCTGCTCGCTGGTTTCGTGACCCGAGACTGAATACAGGCCGTAGGTCCTCCGGTATTCGGCCTCATGGGCCAAGAACTGATGGCATCTATCCGCAACGTCTCGGCGCAAGAAATGCGGTACCACCAACCGACGACGACGAGCGAACGTCTTCCGGTACGTTCGTGGGGCATCCTCCTCAAGGTGCCTGGGGTCCATCCAGAGACCCAGCCATGAGCGATCATCCCGCAGCGTCACGATAAGATCCTAGCATGATGCGTCCTCCTGCCTGGCTCGGCTGGCTCGCCATCCTCACCGGTCTGACGCTTCATAAATGGGCGCTGGAGCCGATTGTCGCGCCCGACGAGCACCTCGCTTCCGGCTTCTTCGTGGCGCTGATCACGCTCTTTCAGCTTTGCTGGATCGGCCTCGGCGTCGGACTTCTTTGGCGACGCTCCGCCCTCCGGCTGCCGATCATGGCCACCCGCGCCGCGGGCGCGTTGATGATGGCGCTGCTCTTGCTGGGAATCTACGGCAACCTGCGCGCGACGAACATCGTCGTGCCCCACCGTGAAGTGCGCACCGCCTGGCAGAAGGTCACCACCTCCGAGGAGATGCTCCTCGCGTTGACGCCGGAGCTCATCCGGCTGCGACGGGGTGTCGAGGATCTCACCCTACCCGACGACCGCGGTCGCCACCTCTTCAGCACACGGGTCAACTTCAGGGATCTGCCGTCAGGGCCTGCCGAAGTCCGAGAGCTCACCACGGTCGGCGTCCAGATTCACGAATGGCAAACGTCCGACCCGGAACGCGCGATCGCCGTCGCCGACCTCGACCTCTGGCGGTCTCTGCTGGATCGAGTCGATTATTTCGAGCATGCTGATTTCAAGTTGGTGAAGGGACGTTTCGTCGACAACGGCTCTGACCTGTTCGAGACCGAGATCCATTTCTCGGGACTCGCCCGAACCCAGGAAGGCCCGTGGGAGTCCATCGACATCGACCTTGTTGTCCGCTGGCAGCGTCAGGAGCCGGCGGTCGGGAAACCGTGGCGAATCGTCGGATGGGATACCCGGCGACTGACCCTCCACCGGGCTCGTCAGCGCCTGTTCGACGAGCTGCTGGACGTCGCGGTCGCCGATCCCGAGACCCTCGAGCGATCCCGAAGATCTCTGCACGAAGAACGGATCCGCGACTTCTATCGGGATCCCGAGGGGGTCCTGAGCTCCCATCCCTACTTTGTGCCGAGCTCCGCGGACTTTCATCCCGGGCTCTCCGTGGTCGACGTGGATCGAGACGGCTTCGACGACCTCTACGTCATGGAGCGCTGGGGGCCCAACCTGCTGCTGCGCAATCGTGGGGACGGGTCTTTCGAAGACGTGGCCGAAACGCTCGGCCTCGACATCGAAGATCATACGTCTTCCGCGATCTTCGCCGATTTCGACAACGACGGTGACACCGACGTCGTCCTCGGCCGCACCCTCGCTCGCAGCCGCTACCTGATCCAAGAGAATGGCCGCTTCGTGGATCGCTCCGCGAGCCACGTCGAGGGTCCGCTGCCTTGCCTGGTGTCGGCGGTCTCGGCGGTGGACTATGACCGCGACGGCTTGCTCGACGTTTACCTCTCGACCTATGGCGCCGCCATGGAGCGCTACCTCGACCGGGACCAGGATCCGGGCGGCGTCCTCGAGGAATGCCTTTCCGATTCGGACCGCGAGGCCTGGCGCCGACAGAGCGAAGATCAGGGGCATTGGGCCTGGAACAGCTTCGGCCCCCCCAACGTGATGCTGAAGAACCGCGGCCAGGGGCGATTCGAAGTGGTGCGTCTCGGGCCGGACATTTACCGCAACACCTTTCAATCGACCTGGACGGACTACGACCTCGACGGTGATCCGGACGTCTATCTCGCCAACGACTTCGCACCCAACAACCTACTGCGCAACGAAGGAGGTGGCCGTTTTTCGGACGCCACCGAAGAGACCGGCACCGCGGACATCGGATTCGGTATGGGGGCTTCCTGGGGAGACTATGACAACGATGGCCGTCACGATCTCTACGTCTCCAACATGTTCTCGAAGGCGGGCCGCCGCATCACTGCGGGAATGCCGGGGCTCGATTCCAGGGCGCCCGAGATGAGTCGCGGCAACTCGCTCCTGCGCAACACGACCGACGGCTTCCGACGACTCTCCGGGCTGACTCCGGAATCGCTCCAGGTCGAGAAGGCCGGCTGGTCCTGGGGCGGCCAGCTCACCGATCTCGACAACGACGGCTTCCTCGACGTCTACGCGACCAGCGGTTTTTTCACCACTCCTCTGCCCTACCGGGAACCCGGAGACTTGTGAAGCGAATTCTGGCGCACGGTCGTGCGCACCGACCCGGAGATCGGGACACGTCTCGGTCCCAAGGTCCGGATGGAGGCGGGGGCAATGGTCCAACTCTACGGGCCGACGTCGCTGAGCGGAAGGGAACGAAACCATCTCTTCATCTCTCAGCAGGGTCGGCGGTTCACCGACGTTTCCAGCCTATCCGGGCTCGATCATCCCGGCGATTCCCGCGCCTTCGCGCTGCTCGACTTCGACCGCGACGGCTGGCTCGACGTGGCGCTGGTCAACGCCAACGCCCCACTCCTGCAACTCTTCCACAACCGCATCGGATTGACCGAGTCCGCCGGCATGGTGGCGCTCCGCTTCGTGGGTGGCCATCACACTGATACGCCGGATTCAGGGCTCTCCAATCGGGACGGCTACGGCGCCACCGTGACCCTGGATCTCGGTGATCTCGAGATCCTGCGCGAGCACCGAGCCGGCGAGGGATTCGCGGCCCAGAACAGCGCCGCGATGCACATCGGCCTCGGCCAGCGTCGCGATATCGACACCCTCGTCGTGCGCTGGCCTTCCGGCCTCGAGCAAGAAACCTCGGCGGTGCCGGCAGGAACGCTGGTGACCGCCTACGAGGATCCGACGCAGTCCCCCAACGGACAGGCTTTCACGTTCGAGACCTACGCCGCGCCAGCGATCGATTCGGACCGCCCATCGGCTCAGCCCGTTGAGCGGCTTCGTCTGGCCGAGCGACTCGACGGCCCCGATCCAGGTGGGCTGAAGATGTTCACCACCATGGCGACCTGGTGTCCGGCGTGCAAACGTGAGCTGCCGCGGCTCCGGCGCTTGCGCTCGCGGCTGGGGCCTGAGGCGCTCGAGATGTTCGGCGTGCCGGTGGACGCCGGGGACAGCCGGGAGATGCTCGAAGCCTACCTGGCCGAGCAAACACCGGTTTATCGACTGCTTCTGGATCTGACCTCGCACGAGGTCGCCGACGTCAAAGCGATGATCTCTGAAGCCCTCTACGACGAGCCGCTACCGTCGACCCTGATCACCGACGGCCAGGGACACCTACTGCACGTGGTGGCCGGCGTGCCCACGGTCTCCGACCTCAGAAGGCTGCTCGCCCTCCAGTGAGATCCGGACGTCGCCGTTCGAGACACGGTGCCGTCTGAAGTCCTCAGCGATCGCATTGCACAGCGCCCGCGGCGACAGGCCACCGATCGGCCAGCTCAACCGCCGCACGACCACCCTCTCGAGCAGGCGAGTCTGGAGATCGAACTCATGGGCCCGCATCCCCCGATCGAGTAGGCAACCTTGATAGGAATTGCCGAGGAGCGCTACCAGCCCTTCCTGGCCGCGCAGCTCCTGAAAGGCCGGCCGATCCGGAACCTCCGGCGCGCCGTGGAGGAGGTAGACCGCGGCCAACGGCACCGGATGCGGCGCGGTCGGGTAGCCGTGTTCTTCGAGGCTCAGGAAACGTTTCTCCCAAGTCGGCGTCAGCCTGGGCAGCGTGCGCCCAGGTCCCCACAACAGCTCCGCTGTCGACGGCCACAGACGCAAGCGGGGATTGTCCTTCTGCACCAGGAAATCGTTGCCGACCGGCCTGAGCGCTGTAATGTCGTCGGTCAAGACCGGGAAACCCTGGGTGGCAAAAGCGGCGGCGGTAGTCGATTTGCCGGCCCCCGGCCGGCCGGCCAAGGCCACCGCCAGATCGTCGATCACCACCGCGCTGGCGTGAATGGTGATCACGCCGCGCAATCGCAGGACGAATCCCAGGACCGGCGCCAGCAGATAAGTGACGACGTCCTCGAAACTGTTGTCACTGGACCACTCGCCCCAGATCTTCCGGCCTTCGCGATCGACAAAAAATTCCATGCCGTTGCAGTAATCGAGACAAAAGACATCGCTCCCCGGAAGTCGCCAGATCCGGGACATCGGCAGCCCCTTTTCGTCGAGCCAGGCGCTCTCGTAGATCAGCTCTCGATCCCCTGCCGTGACTCGCTCCGGCGAGCACCCGAGCTTCACCTCGACCACCTCGCCTTCCGGACCCTGACCGGTGGTCAGGTACGGCAGGGGACGATCACACTCCAGGGTTAAACCGAGAGCCGGATACGAAAAAGACATGATTTCAAACTAGCGAAACCAGAAAGCGGGCAGGCAGGTGGGCTCAAGCGGCGCCGTTTGTCCTCTTCTGGATGAAGCCGTCCACGCTGCCATCGAGGTTTCTGGGAGGTCCGGCCGTCGTGGTCTGGGTGATCTCGCGGATATCGCCATAGACCATCAACTGCGGCGCGGCATACGGCCTCTTCACACGACTCGCGCGGGCTGAAGCCGGACCTTCTCTGATGATGTCTTCCGAGGTGGGTCTGTCCATGGGATTGCCTCCGCCAGATGAGCCTTTAGCCTAGCATAGTCAAGAGCTTGAGAGCCAATGGGCAAGGCAGAAAGGCCGCAAAATCGTCTCTGGATCGGCCTGCTTCAATCTCGCGGTGACCCTCTCAATGCGCACATATCGAGCGATCGCCGGGGTCTGCTCCACCAACTCCGACCACACCTCCGCCAGCGGTCGATCGCTAGGGTGCCTCGGATAGTCCAACATCGGCGTCTTGGGCCGCGTCCGTACGGTCTCCGGCAGCAGACCATGCATCGCCTCACGCAGGAGGTGCTTGTCGAGACACCACGGTACCGGCGGCGCCTCGAGCACCAGCTCGAGCAATCGCAGATCGAAGAACGGATGCCGCCGCTCGACCCCTCCGAACGCCACCGCGGCGTCCATCTGCTCGAAGGAGTTGACCCAGAACGGATCTCGGAGCAACCAGCAAGCGTCCGGATGAGTGGCATGAGGGGGTTTCAGTCTTCGCTCGAGCCGATACCAGCGCCAACGCTCCTCGAGATCGAGCCCGGTTTCAAAATCGGCGGCGAGCCAATCCGGATAACCGTCGCGCCAGTTCCGCTGCAAACGCCACCGTCGCCATTTCCGGTGGAGTCCGAGGGGCGGGCGGCGCCAGCCCCGCAGCAGTGGTTCGATCAGGTAACGGACGGCGCGGTCGATCCGCCCCTTCTTGAGCTGGTCTAGAAAGAAGCCGACAAAAGGGAACAGCAGGGGATCGGCCCCCAGGCCGGTCAACGCGACCCGATGACCGGCGCCGATCTCGCGCTCGATGTCGAAAATCATGGCGTCGAGGGAATGCTCGGTCGGCTCCGGATGGACCGGAAGCTCGCCCCAGCGCTCCGTCAGGCGGTAATCATCCAACCGATGAGCGTGGTAGGGGATCGCGAGATGGTCGACGACCAAACGAGCATAGTGCTCTTCCGGATCCTCGATCAGCCGATCGTAACACGCCGTGAAACAACTGACTCCCACCGATCGGCCCTGTTCCTGATTCAGACGATGGGCCAGGGTCGCCACAGCGGTAGAGTCCAGACCGCCGCTCATCAGGACGGCCACGGGCTGCTCTCGGAGGCGATCGTCGACCGCCGTGGTCAGGACGGTTCGGAAACCCTCGACCCAGTCGTCGGCTGGTTTCGACCCGGAGACATCCGACGGCAGCTGCCAGTACCGGCGTACCGTCACTCGCTCTGGGGTCCTGGTGAGCCGATGCCCCGCGGGCAACCGGCTGATGTCGGCGAAGGTGGTGGTCGCCAAATCCTGGTTGGACTCGAACAGCAGGAAGTCCGCCACCGCGCGGTCATTGAGCCTTGAGCTTACCGCCGGGTGACGTCGAAGACAGTCCAGAGAGTTGCTGAACACGATGCCTTCCGACTGCTCGGCGTAGTAGAAGGGCTTGATCCCGAAATGATCACGAGCGCAGAAGAGCCGGCGGCGAGGCTGATCCCAGATGGCGAAAGAAAAGTCCCCTAGCAGCTGCGACGGCGCGTCTTCCCCCCACGCTCGATAAGCGTGCAGGATCAGCTCGGCGTCGGTCGCGTCGCGAGCTCGCTGGCAGCCCGCGCTCTCGAGCCGCGAGATCAGTCCGCGGCGGTCGTCGATGCGCGCGTCAGCGACGATCCAGATCTCGCCATCGAGCGAGAGCGGTTGCTCTTCACGCCGAGCCTCTTCGGTGGTCGCAAGCTTCGCGAAGCCCAATCCCGCGGAGCCGTGGCTCCAGATCCGCCGCTCGTCGGGGCCGCGAAGCGCCATCGACTCGCTGAGCTCCTGCAACCGGCGCCGATCGGTCGACCGGCCGTCAAAGTACACCAAGCCGATAAAGCCGCTCATCGTGTGAGCCGCTCTGACCGGCCCGCGATGCGCACGCGGATCAGTCCGACGCCGGACCCGCGGCGGGCCCGAGCTCGATCAGACCTGCGTCCGCGAGCTTGTCGAAGAACTCGCCGAGGTCGCGACGTAGCCGGGTCTCGTCGACGTCGAACTCGTCCAACATGGCGTGGATGACTTCCTCTGCGTTTCCAAGATCGCTCACCAATTGCCAGATTCTGGTCCCGACCTCGTCGAGGCCGAAGTAGCGCTGGCTTTTGAGGTCGAGGAGCACGGATTCGTCGACCAGCTCCCGATACAAGACCTCGGGACTGATTCGAGCCTCGAGCTCGGCGTGGTCGTCCTGGTCGGGATTCATCGTGAGAGCGCTTGATGCTGGCCAATAACTGCTGGCAGCAGAATTTTTCAAATCCACGGTACGCTTGTCAAGCGCACGAGAGAAGTAGGACCGCACGCCTATAGAAAGCAGACCCGGCCGGAACGAAATCCGACCGAGTCTGCTTTTCCATGAAGCGGGTCGCGGCGACCCGCTATCCGTCGACCGGCCAGCGGCCGGCAGACGTCAGCTCAGCGGGCAGAGCAACCCGCCGTGGCGGCTCGAGCCCTCGGCCACCAGGAAGTCCCCGGCGACCAGCCCAGGACCGACGGGTAGCGAGCAGCTCGTGTGGATCTCGGCATTGAGCTCCAGGCCGACCCAGATCTCGATCTCCGGGCCGAGCGTGCCCTTCTTGTCTCTTCCTGAGACCGTGATCGTTCCGCCGCTCGCGATGTTGTTGAAGACATCGGAACCGCTGCGCTGCAGCACCGTGATGTCGGCGAAGGGCAAGCCACCGAGGTATTGCAGAGTGAGCTCGGTCACCTTGCCACTGCACTCTCCACAGGCCTCGCCCGGCGGATCGCCCGGGTCTCCGGAACCTTCCGCAGGACAGAGCAGGCCACCGCGGCGGCTCTTACCCCAGACGACCAGGAAATCGTCGAACCGAGCACCCGGCCCGATGGGCACCGAGCAGCTGGTATGGATCATCGTTGTCTGGACGCCGTCGATCTCGATCCGGATCTCGGTACCGAGGGTGCCGCGGAAACCGCCGTTGCCGGTCTCCTGGCCGACCAGGCCGATGATCTCGCCCGGCGCCACGAGGGTGGGACCGAACACCAGCTCCAGGTTCCTGCCTTTCTTGGCATAGACGGCGATCTCGGCCTCGTCCCCGAGGTATTGGAGCGTCAGCTCGGTGACTTTGCCCTGACAGGCACCGCAGGTGTTGTACCCGAAGTCGACGTCGGTGATTTCCTCGCCCGCTGCCAGGCTCACCGACGCGGTGTCCGGCGTCATGATCGGCGTCACCGGATCGTCGAGATCGTACGTCGCCTCGAGGCCTGCAGGTTTTTCGACCACGACCGTGTACTCGCCCGCAGGAACCTGCTCGAAGAGATAGTAGCCGTCGAGGCTGCCAACCGTGGAGGTCACCTGGGTATCGACCAGGATGCCGCCCGCGTCGAACAGCTGTACGGTCACCCCGTTGATGCCGTCTTCTCTCGGGTCGCCATTGTCGACACCGTCCTGGACGCCGTCTTCATCCGCGTCCAGCCACACCCGATCACCGATCGAGCCCGACACCACGGCCTGCTGATAGCCGAAGTCGACATCGGTACGGTTCTCGTCCAGACCCAGAGTCACCGTCGCCTGGTTGTCGAGCGTCAGGTCGAGATCGAAGGTCTGGCTGAAATTCACCGGCGGCACCACGCGGACCGTGTAGTCGCCCGGAAGCAAGCCGTCGAAAAGGTAGTTGCCGTCGCCCGAGGTCAGGTCGGTCGCGATCACGGTGCCGGTCGAGTCCAACAGCTCGACGGTCACGCCGTTGATGCCGATCTCGCCCGCCTGATCCTGATCGCCGTCGGCATCCTCCCACACCCGATCACCGATCGAGCCGTTACCTTGGTAGCCAAAATCGACGTCGACCCGGTCCTCGGCGATACCCGGAGCCTGAGTCCCCAGACCCGCGTCGGCTGTATCCGCCGTGCCCGTTCCGTCGAGGTCGAAGGTCCGAACGGTGAGGCCCGCCGGCAAGGTGCTGTCGTCGACCGTCACCACGTAGACATCGCCCGGAAGTCCCGAGCCGGTCGGCCTCAAGCCGTCGAAGCTGTAGAAACCATTGCCATCCGTCGTGGTGGTCTCCATCTGGCCGGTGGCCGCGTTCATCAGCGTCACCGTGACGCCGGCGATACCCGACTCCGAGCCGCCGTTATCGGTGCCGTCGCCATCGACGTCGAACCACACCCGGTCGCCCAACGAGCCGGGAACGATATAACCGAAGTCGTAGTTCGGGTTGTTCTCATCGTCGCCCGGACCGATCGGAACCACGTCGAGCTGCTGGTCGATGTTCGGTACCGGATCCTTGAGCGTGGTGCCCACCAGGCCCTCGAGTGCCGGGGCCTCGTTGTAACCGAAAGTGTCGTTGATCACTTCAGCGCCGGCGATGACCACGTCGAACAGGCCGTCGACTGCCGGCTGGGTGGTCGGCACCAGGTTGACCAGCCCAGGACCGAAGGCGTCGAGGACACCCGCGACGTCGGTAATCGCCAAGCTATAAGCACCGTCCGGCAGGCCGGAGAAGGAGAAAGCGCCGCTGGCGTCGGTGGTCGTCGTCGCGATCACGTTGCCCACTGCGTCGAGCAGGCTCACGGTCACCCCGGTGATGCCCGAATCGCTGCCGTCACGCACCGCGTCACGCGCGGTGTCGATCCACACCGAGTCGGTGATCGAGAACAGACTGCCTGAGGTGAAACCGAAGTCGACGTCGAGTGCCAGCTCGCCAGCGGCCAGCGCCCGGGACGCCATGCTGTCCAGGCCGCCGTCGAGGTCGAAGCTGGCAGCGAGCCCCGCAGGCACGGTAGCCGTGTCGACCACCACCGTGTAGGTGTCGGCCGCCAGGCCGGTGAACAGATAGAAGCCGTCGGCGCCAGTTGTCGTCATCGCCACCAGGTTGTTGCCGCTGTCATAGAGCTCCACGCTCACGCCGCCGAGTCCCACCTCGCCGGCATCCTGGTCGCCGACACCATCGGCGTCGATCCACACGAAGTCACCGATCGCGCCCAACGTCGGCGTATAGCCGAAGTCCAGCGTCAGGTCTTCGGTCCCGGCGATCGAGGCCGTGGCGCTCGGATCCGGACCCTGAGTCAGGGTCAAACCGGCGGGTAGGCTGTTGTCGAGCACGTCGACGTAGTATGTGCCGTCCGGCAAGTCGCTGAAGCGGTAGTTGCCATTCGCGTCGGTCAAGATCGAGCCACGGAATTCGTCGTCGATCGTGCCCACCACATTGTCGGCACCGTCTTCGTAGAGGATCAGACGGACGTTGGCCAGACCTGGATCGGTACCCCCGTCATCGGTGCTGTCGCCGTCGAGATCGAGATACACACGATCGCCGACCGCACCCGAGATGGCCTCAGAGAAGTTCTCCGGCGCCACCTGCACGCTGTAGGTTCCCCGATCGACTTCGAACGAGTAATTGCCTGAGGCGTCGGTGATCGTCGAGCCGGCGAAGCCGCCAGTCGGTCCCAGCAGGTTGACGATCACCCCCTGAATACCGGGCTCACCGCCGGTCTGAACGCCGTCGCCGTCGAGATCGGAAAAGACCGTGTCACCCAGGCGAAAGCTGCGCCGCGGATCGCAGGGCGTGCCGCTGGCATCGACGCATAGGATCTGCGGCAATCGCAACGCGTTGAGGTTGAAAGCGTCGACCCCGTTGATCCGGGTCTGGTAGACGCCGGCCGGAATCTGGCCCGGCACCGGTGCCAGGCACGCGTCCGCGCACGAGCCGCCCACCGGATCGTCGATCCCTGACGGCGTGCCGGAGGGGACGCACAGCGGATCTGGATCGCATCCCACCTGGGTCGAGACCCGGAACTGCTCCCACTCCAGATTGCCCGAGGCATTTTCATTGGCGAACGAACGACCGTCGGGAAAGACGACGTCGTAGCGCACCGACGGCTGGCGGACGAAGAAATCGAAACCTGTCGCGACCTCGACGTCGTCCGGCGGATCGCCCGAGGTATTCAGGAATCCCACGCCGACAGCTTCGGAGACAGCGTCGCCGGTCACCGGGAACAATGGCAGGAACGGAGCGTCAAGGGTATCGGCGTCGTTGGTGTCCTGTCCTTCGGCCAGCAGACACGCCCGCTGTGCCGCCGGCGCCAGCGGCAGACAGCTCGTCCGATCGCCGTCAAAACGGCCAAAGTCAAAATCACCGTCCCAGACCAATAGCTCTCCTTGCCCCTCGGCAATGTCGAAAAAGAAGCTCCAGTCACCGTCGTACCGGGTCAGTGTCGTCGTCCCGTCGACGAGGAGATTGGGATCGACGGTAATGAAATCATCGGTGTTGGTGAAGTTCGAGATGTAGGAGAAGGGTTGCTCTCCCAGACGAATCGAAGCGACTCCGTCCGTGCGCACCTGGAAGACGTTGATGGCGTTGGGAGCTGCCGCGCCCACCCGCAAGATCTCGAGCCGGAAGATGAAGTTGCCGCTCGGCGCCTGGGCATCCGCACCCGGCGACACGGTGGTATCGATGGTGAAGTCTTCCCAGGCATTATTGAGCAGGCCCGCAGAAGCGATCGGCCCCAGAACCAGCGTCTCGGGACCGGTCGTCCCCAACGGGCTGGCATATACGGTGTAGGTGTAGTCTTCCGGGGGCGCACCGGCGGCTGAGGAGGGGCGATCCCAGGCGGTCTGGGGATCGCCGAAACCGGGCGGTGGCACATTCAGGGGATCGACCACACCGCCGTCGCCGTCGAAAATGCCGATCATCAGCGACGTGGTGCCGGACGGCGCCGAGATCGTGACGTCGAGCGAAGCGTCACTCAAGGTATCCAGATCGACACCCGCGATCGCCAGAAACTTGGCGTCGGTGACGTCACAGCTGGGCAAGCAGGTGAATCCCGACGTCGCTTTCAACGGTATCTGCACGGCTGACTTGCTCGCTTTTTGAGCTCTCAGGGCCGCGCGCTCTTTCTGACTCAAGTTCTGGAATTTGTGCATCATCTCCAGCACGTGTTCCGGCAGCTCTTCGCCGACTGCCGGCGACGGCTGGCCGGCCACGGCCAGCACGATCAACAGGCACGAAGACATCAGCCGCATCAATGTTGACGGCTTTCTTTGCATATCTCTCTCCTCTCGCATCTCTTCCCCGGTGTGCCGCTGACTCTCTGGACAAAACATCCATACTGGCCAGCGGATGAATTGATGAATCTCGACCGTCTGCTTGGACAGGGTGCCCAGAGAGCCTTAAATGCCACATTACGAAGCACCTCGTGAAAAAACAAAGCCCTCCGGTCGAAACCGGAGGGCTTGGAATCTGAAGCGCGATCACCAGACCGCGCTCAGAGCTTTGGCGTCGCTTCAACTAGGGCGCGGAGACCGCGAACACCAGATCGTCGGCGTCGTCGTACGGGCCGGTGGGGCACGCGGCCAGATCGCCGTCGTAGTTGAAGTTGGCCCGCACCGCCTGCAGACCGCCGGCCGGCAGGGTGTACTGCGCCGACAGGGTCTGAGCACCGGCGGCTGACGGCGAGATCGAGGTGATGTACACCCAGGTCGGATTGTTGGCGTCAGCCGCGTAGTAAAGGTCCAGGTAGTCGTGTTGACTGTAGGCCCATACCGTGGCCTTGATCTTCACCGTCTTACCCGGTGCGAAGTCGCTACCGTCGAGCGTTTTGACCACGATGCGGTCGTTCGACTCGTCGTAGTGATAGCTACCGGCGCTGCCGTCGGTGCAGCCGTCGATGGTGTTCGGCGCGTTGGACTCGGGCCCCAGGCCGGCACGACCGTCGAGCAGTGCGACGGAGTCGCACTCGCTGCCCACTCCGGCGCACGCCGGCGCGCCGAGGCTGGAGTCGTAGACCGCGTCCTGAGCTCCACCACCGGTCGGGCCGCCGCCCGTCGAGCCGCCGTCACAGTCCGACTTGATCTCCACGTAGAGCACGCAGAAGAGCTCGTTCGAACCGCCGTAGTACTTCGACACCCGGAAACGAACCTGGGTCTCAGAGGAGATGAAGGCCGAGATGTCGTAGCTACGGTTCTTTTGAACCGCACCGTGGATCCCGGTGATCACCTCCAGCGTCGACCAGGTCGCGCCGCCGTCGTTCGAGATCTCCACCGTCACCGCATCGCTGGTGTCGACCCCCGAGCTGGTGGCGAAGGTGAAGCTCAACGTCGCGTTCTCTGCTCCGGTCAGATCCACCTCACGGGCCGCGCTCGGATGGCCGCCGGTGTTGGGGTAGTCGTCGAGGGTCAGCAGGCCGTTGTGCACCTGGACCTGACCCGCGGACGGACCCGCGCCACCGGCTTCCGGATCGTTCTCGATCCAGTCGCCCGACCAGGCATCGGCACCGTCGTTGTTCGAGAACGAGCTGGTCTCGAAGTTGTCGCGCACCTCGATCTCCTGGCACGTGTCACAGCTGGACACGATCTCGACGAAGAGCAGGCAGAACAGCTCGTTCTCGCCACCGTAGTACTTCGACACCCGGAAGCGAACCTGGGTCTCGGAAGAGGCAAAGGCCGAGATGTCGAAGCTGCGGTTTTGTTGCACCGCGCCCGAGATCCCGGTGATCACTTCCAGCGTCGACCAGGTCGCGCCACCGTCGCTCGAGACTTCCACGGTAACCGCGTCGCCCGGGTCGACACCGTGAGAGGTCGCGAACTTGAAGTTCAGCGTCGCACTCGCCGCACCGGAGAGATCCACCTCGCGCGCCGCGCTCGGATGGCCACCGGTGTTCGGGTAGTCGTCGAGGGTCAGCAGACCGCCATGCACCTGCACCTGACCCGCGGACGGACCCGCGCCACCGGCTTCCGGATCGTTCTCGATCCAGTCGCCCGACCAGGCATCCGCGCCGTCGTTGTTCGAGAACGAGCTGGTCTCGAAGTTGTCGCGCACCTGGACCGGTGAACATTCGTTCTCCGGCTCGCAGAAGATCACCTCGCTGACCGCGCCCGAGCCCGGGAAGAAAACCTCCAGGCGACGAACCCCACTGACTCCGAGGAGCACCGTCTGGACGCTGTTGTTGCCCAGGTTGTTGGCCATCGCCGCCGAGCCGATCGTCGCACCGGAGCCGTCGAAGGCCGTCACCGTGCCGCCCGCGCCCTCGTCGATGTCGAGGATGCCGACCTTGTCGACCCGCACCGGATAGGCGAAGTCGAAGGTGATCGTGCCGCCACCGGCGTTGTCGTCCGGATCGCTCGAGTCGTTGTCCTCGGAGATGATCAGGACGTTGCCCAGCGCCACCGCGTTCTGACCCGGCTGACCAGCCTCGCCGCCCGAGCCGATGCCCGGACCACCGAAGGTCTCGTTCGGAGTGCCCAGGTCAGCATCGCCGCCGGTCGGATTCGAGCTGTCGAAGATCATCGGCAGGTGGCTCGGGTCGCCGGTCGAGACCGTCACGCCGAAGGCCGCCCACTGATTGTCGATCACTGTGCCCTTGCTCAGACCGGCACCGGCACCGTCGGTGTCGAAATCGATGAACGGCAAGCACTCGTCGGCGTAGCCGAAGTCGACGTCCACCCGATCCTCACCGGGATTCAGGTTCACCGTCGCCGTATGGTCGAGCGGCCCCTCGATGTCGAAGGTCTGAACGAACCCTTCCGGCAATGTGGTGTCGTCGACCACCACCGTGTAGGTGCCCGCGGTCAGGCCCGGGAAGCTGTAGTCGCCGTCACCCGAGGTCACGTCGGTCGCGACCAGGCCACCGCCCGCGTCGAACAGCTGAACCGTGACGTCGTTGATGCCCGCTTCGCCGGCGTCCTGGACGCCGTCGCCGTCGATGTCATTCCACACCCGGTCACCGAGCGAACCTTCCAGGTTCACCTGCTGGTAACCGAAGTCGACGTCGGTACGGTTCTCGCCCAGACCCAACGTCACCGAGGTCTCGTCGTCGAGGGTGCCGTCGAGGTCGAAGGTCTGAGCGAAGCCAGCCGGCCGTACCACGCGCACCGTGTAGTCACCCGGGGGCAGGCCGTCGAACAGGTAGTTGCCATCGCCCGAAGTCACGTCGGTCGCGATCACCGCGCCGGTCGAGTCCAGCAGCTCAACGGTCACGCCATTGATGCCGGCCTCGCCGGTCTGATCCTGATCGCCGTTAGCGTCGTTCCAAACCCGGTCACCGATCGAGCCGGTGCCGCGATAGCCGAAGTCGACGTCGACCCGATCCTCGGCGATGCCCGGAGCCTGGGTACCCAAGCTGGCGTCCGCCGTATCCGGCGTACCCGTGCCGTCTAGGTCAAAGGTCTGAACGGTGAAGCCCGCCGGCAGCGTGCTGTCGTCGACCGTCACCACGTAGACGTCGCCCGCGAGACCCGAGTTGGTCGGCCGCAGACCGGTGAAGCTGTAGAAACCGTTCGAATCGGTCATCGTGGTTTCCACCTGGCCGGTGGCCACGTTGGTCAAGGTCACCGTGACGCCAGCGATGCCCGGCTCCGAACCACCGTTGTCGGTGGTGTCGCCGTCGACGTCGAACCACACCCGATCGCCCAGCGAGCCGGGGGCTAGGTAGCCGAAGTCATAGTTCGGGTTGTTTTCATCGTCACCCGGACCGATCGGCACCACGTCGAGCTGTTGCTCGGTGTTCGGCACCGGATTCTCGAGCGTCGTGCCCACCAAACCGGCGAGGACCGGCGTCTCGTTGTAGCCGAAGGTGTCGTTGACCACGTCGGCGCCCGCGATGACCACATCGAAAATGCCCTCGACCGCCGGCTGGGTGGTCGGCACCAGGTTGACCAACCCCGGACCAAAAGCGTCGAGCACGCCCGCGGTATCGGTGATCGCCAGACTGTAGGCACCGTCCGGAAGACCGGTGAACGAGAAGACGCCGCCGGCACCGGTGACCGTCGTCGCGATCACGTTGCCCACCCCGTCGAGCAGGTTCACCGTCACGCCGGTGATACCCGGGTCGCCGCCGTCACGCACGGCGTTGCGCGCAGTATCGATCCAAACCGAGTCGGTGATCGAGAACAGGCTAGCCGAGGTGTAGCCGAAGTCGACGTCGAGCGCCAGCTCGCCGGCAGCCAGGGCCCGCGAAGCCGTGCTGTCCAGGCCACCGTCGAGATCGAAGCTAGCGGCGAGGCCCGCCGGTACCGTCGAGGTGTCGACACTCACCGTGTAGGTATCGGCCGCCAGGCCGGTGAACAGGTAGAAACCGTCCGCGCCGGTCTCGGTCGTCGCCACCAGATTGGCGCCGCTGTCGAAAAGATTGACGGTCACGCCGCCGATGCCGACCTCGCCCGCATCCTGGTCGCCCGCGCCGTCGGCGTCGATCCACACGAAATCACCGAGCGCACCGAGCGTCGGGGTGTAGCCGAAGTCCAGGGTCAAATCCTCGTTTGCCGCGATCGCCGCGGTAGCGCTCGGATCCGGACCCTGGGTGAGAGTCAACCCAGCCGGCACGCTGCCGTCGATCACGTCGACGTAGTACGTGCCGTCCGGCAGGTCGGCGAAGCGATAGTTGCCGTTGGCGTCGGTCTTCGTCGCCGCCCGGAACTCGTCGTCGAGGGTGCCTACCGTGTTGTCTGCACCGTCCTCGTAAAGAATTAGCTGGACGTTGGCCAAGCCAGGATCGGTACCGCCATCGTCGGTGCCGTCGCCATCGAGGTCGAAGTACACCCGATCGCCAACCGCACCCACCGGCGCCGTGGCGAAGTTCTCCGGCGCCACCTGAACACTGAAAGTACCCCGGTCGACATCGAACGAGTAGTTGCCCGAAGCATCCGTGATCGTCGAGCCGGCGAAGCCGCCGGTCGGTCCCAACAGGTTGACGATCACACCCTGGATGCCCGGCTCACCGCCGGTCTGCACACCGTCACCATCGCTGTCGCTGAACACAGTGTCGCCCAGCTGGAAGGTGCGCAGCGGGTCGCACGGCGCCCCGCTGGCGTCGATGCAGAGGATCTGCGGCAAGCGCAACGCGTTGAGGTTGAAAGCGTCGACGCCGTTGATGCTGGCTTCATAGACGCCGGCTGGAATCTGACCCGGCACCGGTGCCAAACAGGCGTCCGCGCACAGGCCGCCGACCGGATCGTTGGCCCCTGACGGCGTGCCCGTGGGAACACACAGCGGATCCGGATCGCAGCCCGCCTGGGTCGAGACCCGAAACTGTTCCCACTCCAGGTTGCCCGAAGGATTCTCACTGGCGAACGAGCGGCCGTCGGGAAAGACGACGTCGTAACGCACCGACGGCTGACGGACGAAGAAGTCGAAGCCGGTCGGGATGTCGACGTCGTCCGGCGGATCGCCCGAGGTCAGCGAGAAACCTGCGCCGACCGCTTCGGACACGGCGTCACCAGTGATCGGGAAGAGCGGCAGGAACGGAGCGTCGGGTGTATCCGCGTCGTTGGTGTCCTGGCCCTCGGCCAACAGACACGCCCGTTGCGCCGCTGGCGCCAGCGGCAAGCATCCCGTCCGGTCGCCGTCGAAGCGGCCAAAGTCGAAGTCACCATCCCAGACCAACAGCTCCTCTTGCCCTTCAGCGACATCGAAGAAGAAACTCCAGTCGCCATCGTAGCTGGTCAGAGTGGTCGTCCCGTCGACCAGGAGGTTGGGATAGACGGTGATGAAGTCGTCGGTGTTGTTGAAATTCGAGATGTAGGAGAAGGGCTGTTCACCCAGGCGGATCGAAGCGACGCCGTCCGTGCGCACCTTGAAGACGTTGATGGCGTTGGGAGCCGCGGCGCCCACCCGCAAGATCTCGAGCCGAAAGATGAAGTTGCCGCTCGGCGCCAGCGCGTCCGCACCCGGTGACACGGTGGTGTCGATGACGAAATCTTCCCAGGCATTGTTGAGCAAGCCGGCCGAAGCGATCGGTCCCAACACCAGCGTCTCGGGACCAGTGGTCCCCAACGGGCTGGCGTAGATCGTGTAGGTGTAGTCTTCCGGAGGTGCGCCGGCCGCCGAGGAAGGCCGATCCCAGGCAGTCTGGGGATCCCCGAAGCCGGGTGGTGGCACGTTGAGGGGATCGACCACACCGCCGTCACCGTCGAAGAGGCCGATCAGCAGCGATGTGGTGCCGGCCGGTGCCGAGATCGTGACATCGAGAGAGGCGTCACTCAAGGTCGCCAGATCGACTCCCGCGATCGCCAGGAACTTGGCATCGGTCACATCACAACTGGGAAGGCAGGTGAAGCCCGAGGTCGCCTTCAGCGGCGCCCTCGTCGCGGCCTTGCTCTCCCACTTGACCCGCAACGCCTCGCGCTGCTCCGGGCTCAGGTTCTGGAACTTGTGCATCGTCTCCAGCACATGTTCCGGCAACTCTTCGCCGGCCGCGGGCAACGGCATACCTGCCGCGACCAGCAAGGCCAGCAAGGCACACGGCAACAGCCGCGTGAATGTCGACGTCATTCTTCTCATGATGAACTCCTCTGGGTGCACCTTGTAGGTGTACAGCGACACTTGAGTGCACAGCTGCACTGATCCAACCGCTCCCGCAGGTTGGAACTTTCATATATGTCAGCGAAAGATCGACTGACCCTCAGCTCGTCCGCATCAGTATGATTGCCTGCCTACCTTACGGTCTGTATTACGATTCTCAGCGCCTCGCCACGACCCCTACTTCAGTCGCTGACTGTCAGTCCTCTGCCGGATCGGAAGGAGGATTGATGGGCCAAAAACAAAGCCCTCCGGTAGCAACCGGAGGGCTCTGAGAGCTGAACGCGACGATGTCAGTGACTATCTGAGTCGCTACCCGAATCCGAATCGCTGTCGGAATCGTCGCCGGTGCCGTCCAGCGGGCACAACGGACCGCCGTTGCGGCTGGCGCCTTCGACCACCAGGAAGTCACCGCTGATCAGACCGGGGCCAATCGCCACCGAGCAACTGGTGTGAATCTTGGTGTTGAGCGCACCGTTGACGTAGATTCGGATCTCGGTGGTCAGCGTGCCTTTTCTGTCC
>JAAUYI010005068.1_pt1 | contig 23278 bp, 19 predicted proteins | sample 7278041 | NCBI WGS metagenome assembly JAAUYI01 (sample SAMN14350216, study PRJNA611818) | marine sediment metagenome | isolation source: surface marine sediment (0.6m) | place: French Polynesia: Moorea | collected 2018-08
ACCAAGAAACTTAGTTTTACTACCCGTAGCTATTACCAAATAATCATAATTAATATTTTCGCGGTCTGTTGTAATAAATTTACGCTTGAAATCGATTGCTAAAACTTCTGCTTGAAAGAAACGGGCATTATTACAAGAACGTAGATATTTGTTCAAGGGATAGGCGACAGTTTTCGGAGGTATAAAACTAGTAGCTACTTGATAGAGCAAAGGCACAAAAGTATGATAGCTATTTCGGTCTATTAATAAGACTTCTGCATCAACTTTGGCTAAATTTGCTATTGCTCTTAATCCCGCAAAGCCAGCACCGATAATTACTATCTTTGGTTTTTTATAAGACATAATTTTTACTATAGTTTGATTTTATTTGGTAGATGAGCAAAAAACATAAATAAAGTTGATTTTTAGTTGTTATTTAAGACAAAATTTTCTTTAAATAGTAAATTGTATGACCTTCAGGAAAGTCCTCAAGTTCTCCATAAACTGTATAACCAAGTTTTTGATAAAAATTCAAAGCTTGAAAATCAAATGTATAAAGTCTGGCTCTTTTTATACCTTTATTTATGGCTTTTTGTTCGGCAGATTTAATTAAATACTTTCCTATTCCTTGTCCTCTGTAGTCTGTATCCACCCAAATTGTATCTATATATAACCACTGACCCCAATCAATATAACTTATTAAACCGCCAACTAATTTTTGTGGTTTTACTTCTGCATAAACTTCGATAAAATTAGGTCGATCGGTTTTCAAGCGATCACGCAGTGCCTCGCCATAGGCGAGATCGCATTCAATGACTTGTTCAGACTGAGATTGATTAAATTCAAATAATTTCTTAGTGATTAATTCGCGTCTTTCTTCACTGTTAGTATCGTTAAAAATAATCTTATCTGTGTCTAATTGTATAAACATTTTTTTATTTGAATTAATTATTATGAATGATTTATTTAGCGATCAGCGTAGCTGGCAGGGCATGCCCGATCGCGCTTTTAATTTATATTAAATATTGCTTAATTACTTTCAGCTTTAAGTTCTTCAGCAACTCCATTAATGTTAATCTCGATTAATCCTGGTAATAGAAGTGAGGTTTCGTAATCTGGGTAAAGCCTTTCTATCTCATCAGCAATATCTTGCTTTTCCTCATCATCAACTACTTCATCATTCTCTAGTGATTGACTTACTAGGTTGCGGAAGGTTTCAATATAATCGATCTGAGCAGTAATAAGTACATTGGGACTATCGGGTTTGGTATGACCAGGATAAACTTGCTGAAGATCGGGAAATCTCTGTTGAATTTCTCTTAAGGTGTTGAGCCAATTGCCAGTGTTTCCTTCAAACAAACCAGGGGTTTTATTGCCATTAACTAAGTCTCCCATAAACATCACTTGTTGTGCTGGAAGATAGTAAGTTGTAGTCGTATCAGATTCATTAGTCGGGAAGTCGTAAGCAATAATATTAACACCATCAATAGTAAGAGTTTGTCCGTCCTCTACAATAGAATTAGGTAAAGGAATCTCTTCTAAATCTGGAAAATCTTGTCCTAATTGCCGATTACGATTTTCTATATAACCACGTCCATCACTTTGGATGCTGTCAAAAGTAATTTGAGAAGCATAAATAGGAATATCTCTACCTGCTGCTTCTAAAAATACTGGTAATCCACCAAAATGATCTGTATGAGGATGAGTAATCAGAATTGCCAGAATTGGTTTATTAAACTGCTGTAAATTTTCAAGAGCGTATCTAGCTTGTGAAAGCAATCTACCTGTATCAATTAAGATTAAACCTTCTTCTGTTTCTATTGCGTAGTAATAAATTTCTTCAAACGGTGGAGAAGTATAGTAATTATGTATGGTGATATTGTCGCGATTGCTTTCAGTTTGCGCCACAATTGGTTGAGATACACTTAGTATAATTGTCCCAAGTAAGCTCATGATAAGCAACATCGTTTTTAAGAAAAAAGAATTCAAGTGCGATCGATTCATCATTCTGATTTAAATAGATATTTTCTCGAAGTTTTAAATTAGTAGGAACGTTTTGCGAAATGCCCCTACAGGCGATGATCACGAAGTGCCTCGCTTGGCGATATCGCGTTTATGTCTTAACCAAGCATCTACAGAAATACGATCAAAACCTACTCCTGCTAACAGAATAAATAAGACAATATTGTAAATTAATTGGCTGCTAGCTACATCCCACTTTTGAGTGATTGTGACACCATACATTAAGACAATCATCAAAATAAAACAGGCAATCAAAGCACTCCGCGTAAATAAACCGATAGTTATCAACGCACCCACTATTAATTCTACTGGCGGTACTAAAGCAGCATTAATTCTGACCAAAAATTCAGGAATCCAAGAATCCTGCATAGTATTAACCATTGCATCCATAAAGCCAGGAATGTTAAAAATTCTAGTAGCCCCATGATTGAAGTAATTAATGCCAACAACAATCCGCAGTAAGGTATAGGCAGCAACAATATCGATTGTTCTTAAACCGAGACTGGTTTTATGTTTAGTGTGGGTTTTGTTTTCGAGCATGATTCAAATTGGCTAGAGTATTTAATATCATTTTCTTTAAATTGTTCAATAGTCATGAATAGCATTGGCTAATTCCGTTATTTATGGTCAATAATTATTACTTATGACTTACTACCTTCACTGCAGCACTATCTCTTAGTCCATCTCCTCCTCTAACTACAATATTTTGCCCTTCTTCTAATTCAGGATTATCAATAACTACCTCACTACCCAAATCTGCAACCATTTCTACTTCTAACTGTTGTGCTTGATTATCATTTACTGCAAATAACAACCATTCATTACCTCGTCTGGTTAAAGCATCGCGGGGAACAATAAAAGTATCTGCATTCTCTACTGGCATAGCTAAACTTGCTTGAATTGCCATCCCTGGTAACAATCCTTGGGGTGGATTATCTAAACTGACTCTGACTAACTGTCGGCGAGAAGATGTATTGGCAGTGGGAACTACTGCGGTGATTTCTGTCTCTTGCTGCCAATTAGGTAATGCGCGAGTATTTAGGGTGACTCTCATTCCTGGTGCGACTTGTCCGCTTAAGCTTTCAGGAATTTCTAAAAAGATATCTAAAGATCGATCGCTCACTAAAGTTAGGATGGGATCGCTTACCTCTACGTAATCGCCAGGATCGACATCCCGCGACTGAACTATTCCAGAGAAAGCAGCTTTAATTTCCGTGCGCTGCATTCCCAACTCTGCTTGTTCTACCGCAGCTTGTGCAGCAGCAACTAACCCTTGTTGTGCCTCAATTTCTTCCCTCGTAGGGCCTGCCTGTGCTTCTGCTAATAAAGCTTGGACACGAAACTTCTCACTAGTAGCAGCATCGGCTGTGGCTCTAGCTTCTACTAATGCTCTGCGTGATAATGCTCCTTCTTCTGTTAAACCAGAAATCCTGGCTAGATTATCTTGTGCTTCTAATTCCCTAGCGATCGCTGTATTTAACTCTGCTCTTCTTTGGGCTATAATCTCAGGGCGAGTACCGACTTGCAATCGAGCTAAGTTACTTCTTTCTTGTGCTAACCTGGCTCTTGCTTCAGCCAAAGCTAGTCTGGGATCGGCATCATCTAATATCGCCACAGTCATTCCAGGGGTAACACGATCGCCTTCTCGAACTAAAACTCTCTGGACTGTACCATCAATTTGCGGACTTAAAGTAGCTCTTTCTCCTGCTTCTACTTGTCCTAATAACCTGATTTGTCTGTTACCTGTACCAGTGGTTAAAGCTATAGTTTCGACTGGTCTAGGAGGTGGTGCTTGAGTACTAGTCTGAGCCTTTGGTGCGGATGAAGGTACAAATATTTGCCATAAAGCAGTTCCTCCTCCTAAAAGCAAGATTGCTAGCAACCATCCACTAAATTTACTTTTGTTTTTGCCGTTGTCCTGTCGTTTTTCTATTGCTGAATCTTCTGAATTGATTTCTAATTCTGAAGTCTGCTGGGGTGGTTTTTCTGCTGATTTCATGGCTTTTATAAATTCTATTTTGTTAACGTTACGATGCGTATTTTTAGTTTATTTTAAAAAAAAATCTCTGTCAAGTTTTTTAGCAGCATCAAAAATCTGATTTATTACAGGTTTGAGCTTGATTAACTTTCTTTATATTTACTTAATTATTTTAGAAGTCTAATCGGTAAATGTGACACAAAAATGTCAAAGCTTTAAGAGAGTAGCGATTTACTCTAACAAAGGTGCTATCTCTTATCAACACAAAAAAGGGGGGAAATTATTTTAAATAATATTCCTCCCTAGATTATTTACTTAGAAGCAAGATGTTTTGAATTTAAATTAGTTCGGACTATTCCTATAATTAGGAGTTGATAATAGCTTCCTCAATAAGAACGCTAGTTTGAGTTTGTTCAGTTAAATCAGAATCAGAAGCACTTTTATCTTTACTTCCATCACAAGCCTGTGCTGCTAAAGGTGCAACCACAAAAGCAAAGGTAAGAACACCAGCGAAAAAGGGCATTAATTTAATTTTCATGTGTTATCTCGTTGAGTGTGTAAGTTGAATAGTTATTTTTAAATATGCAGAATGAATATGACATGAATATGACAGATAGCTCGATCGCCTCAAAAGAAAAATCGACTTATACTATATTTTTATATCTAGGTACTGAAGTAGCTGGACATAAATAATTGAAGAGTAACAAAATCAAACCTGATGGTGAGATAAAAAGTAATGCTAATCGACCTTAGAAGTGATACGATTACTCAACCAACACCAGCAATGCGAGAGGCTATTGCTACTGCGAAGGTGGGTGATGATGTCTTTGGCGACGATCCAACTGTTAACGCACTAGAGAGTTATGTGGCTGAACTGCTTGGTAAAGAGGCAGCTATTTTTATGCCTTCTGGCACGATGACCAATCAAGTTGCCTTACGTACTCATACAGAACCTGGAGATGAAATTATTGTAGAATCTCAAGCCCACATTTACTACTATGAGGGAGGCGCGCCTGCTGTTTTGTCAGGTGTAATGTGCCATCTGGTTCAAGGTAAACAGGGAATTTTTAACGCCTCAGACCTTACTAAGACTTTGCGTCCTCCAGATGTTCATTTTCCCAAAACCAAATTAGTTTGTCTAGAAAATACTCATAATCGCGGTGGGGGAAAAGTTTATCCACTCTCAGAAATAAAGGCAATTGCTCAAGTTTGTCAGGAACATAAACTTAAATTTCATTTAGATGGAGCGCGGTTTTGGAATGCTTGTATTGCCACAGGTATTTCTGAAGCAGACTATGCTCAGCCATTTGATACAGTAAGTGTCTGTTTTTCTAAAGGACTGGGTGCGCCCATTGGTTCTGCTTTAGTCGGTTCTAGAGAGTCGATCGAGCGAGCAAGAAGATTCCGTAAAATGTTTGGTGGAGGAATGCGTCAAGCGGGGATCATAGCAGCAGGAGCTTTATATGCCTTGAAGCATCATAGGGAACGTCTGGCAGAAGATCACATCAATGCCAAAATTCTGGCAGAAGGGCTACATCAAATCCAGGGAATTGAAATTAATCCTGAAGATGTTCAGACAAACATTGTCATTTTCCATACGACATCAATTTCAGCGCAAACTTTAGTAGAACAGTTAAACGAAAAGGGAGTAGCTGTTTTAGCAGTTGGCTCAAACTCTCTTAGAGCCGTTACCAACCTAATGGTCGATCGAGAGCAAATTCAACAAGTCCCAGGTTTAGTAGAGGCAGCAATTAATGCCAAATAGAAACTAAGTAGTCGTGCAAAACGGACATCTCACGCTGACGAGCAAAGCTCGCCAGTCGTGTCCTCATTAATTGGATAGTTGAGATAGGGTTTAGGTGTTAGGGTTTAGGTGTTAGGGAAAAATGGAATGTACAAATAATTTTGCGCTTGGTACTTATCTCATCTTAATTTAAACAAGAAGTTAATGAAGCTCAAAGAAGTCGTACCCTGGGGTAGAAATCTGGAAGAATACAAACTGATGTTTAATCTTTCAGAAGCAGACTTAAATGCCCAAATATTGGGATGTGGTGATGGTCCTGCTAGTTTCAATGCAGAAATGACTGAGTTAGGGTATTCTGTTACATCTTTCGATCCTATTTATCAATTTTCTGCCCAGCAAATTGAAGAGAGAATTGAGGCTGTCTACGATACAGTTATTTCTCAGGTCAAACAAAATGCTCATCGTTATGTGTGGAAAAATTTTCGCGATGCAGATCAACTGGGCAAGTGTCGTCTAGCAGCAATGAAGAAATTTTTAGCCGATTATGAGACTGGAAAAAAAGAAGCGCGTTACCTACCTCAATCTTTACCTAATCTAGATTTGTCAGATAATCAGTTTGAACTGTGTTTGTGTTCTCATTTTCTCTTTCTTTATTCCGAACAGCGATCGATCGATTTTCACCTATCCTCTATTCGTGAACTACTGCGTGTCTGTTCAGAAATTCGCATCTTTCCTTTGCTACAATTAGATAGTCAACCATCCTCCTATGTAGAGTCTGTAATTCAAGAGTGCGATCGACAAGGCTATCAAGTCCAAATTCAACAAGTAGCCTACGAGTTTCAAAAAGGTGGCAATCAGATGTTGAAGATTAACAGTTATGATAGATAAGTACTTTCTTACAATAGATTATTAGTTAAACTTAATTCAATTATCGGAATTTTCTTAAGCATTAATTTATTTTTCTGACTACACTAAGTATAAGGGAACTACTATATTCTTCCACTGGAATATTTTTAGAGGAAAAAAATACTGAATGGCTAATTTGGACTATCGCAGACAACAAACTTCTCAGAGGCAAGGCTATACAAAACAGCATCCATTCCAAGATAGTGCTCTCGGTTTAGTTTCTACTATCAGTTTTCCCGCCATTGTTGGTACTGCCGATATGATGCTCAAATCCGCAGAGGTAATCATGGTTGGTTACGAGAAAATCGGTAGCGGTCATTGTACAGCAATTGTTCGAGGTAATATTGCTGATGTTCGTCTAGCAGTAGAAGAAGGAGCAAAAGTAGCAGAACAATTTGGGCAACTCGTATCTAAATTAGTTATTCCTCGACCTATGCCCAACTTAGAAGCGATATTTCCCATTGGTAGTAATTTAGTAGAATTAGTACAAAAAAGAAGAGGCTATAGTCGTCTAAGTAATCGTTCTATTGGTTTATTAGAAACAAGAGGTTTTCCTGCTATGGTAGGGGCAGCCGATGCAATGCTCAAGTCGGCAGATGTACAATTAGCTTCCTACGAGAAAATAGGTGATGGTTTATGTACAGCAATTATTCGCGGTTCTGTAGCTAATGTAGCTGTAGGCATCGAAGCAGGAATGCACGAAGCAGAAAGAATTGGCGAATTACACGCTGTTATGGTCATTCCTCGACTATTAGAAGATTTAGAACATACTCTACCCGTCGCCAGTTACTGGATGGATGAACCAGAACCTCTACCTATACTTCTACCTAATACAGTTAAGGAAAGAGAAGTAATTACATTGCCTCAAGCAGATACAAAACCAATGCCTTTAAGAAGAAAAGTCGAAATTGAAGAATTGTAACCTAATTAATATACGTCTATTTGTAAAATAACCTAACCTTGTGAGACACTTCTCTCTCCCTCCCAATTGATGATTGCTCTCGATTACTAAATCGATGCTCTAGAATCGATCGTCTTTAGGGCAAAGAGATTCAAAGAATTATCACCCTTAGTTGTATTATGACAATAAGACTTTTTGGCTTAGCTCCCTGAAAACAATAGAGCCAAATTAGTTTTAAGACTAGGTGAATTCTCTCAAACAATCGAGTTATGTATCGGTCAAAGCAATTTTGGGGTTCTCGGCGTACTTTTCTTCAGCAGTTAGGCTGGGCAACTATGGGGTTTTTAATTGCTTGTAATAGCAATAATACTCAGGATAAGCAATCGGTGCGAGTTGGTGCCATGTATCTATTAACGGGGGGATTTGCTACTTACGGTGAATTTGCCCGAGATGGTATCAATTTAGCTCTAGCAGAAATTAATCAAGCTGGAGGTATTAACGGTAAGCCTCTGGAGGTTATTTTTGAAGATGAAAGCGATCCCATGCAAACGGCGAGAAGATTGGTATTACAAGAAAAAGTAGATTTTTTATTGGGAATTGATAGTTCAGGGAACGGAGAAGCTTTAGTTGCTGCAATTCCTGAGTTAGAGAAGATTTTAATGGTAACTCATGCAGCTAGTCCCAAAGTGACAGGAGAATTATGCAACCGCTTTGTTTTTCGTTGTAGTATCAACAGCCCCCAAAATTCTGCTGCTGGAGCCGAAATTGCTGCAACCGAAGGCTATCAAAAGTGGACAACTATTGGTCCTGATTATGCTTTTGGTCGTCAGAGTTGGGAACTTTTTCAACAAGCACTACAAGAGAGAAAAGAAGGAGTTAAATTTCTGGCTAAGACGGCTTTTCCAAAACTTGGGGCGCAAGATTACAACAGTTTTATTACCACTTTACAGGATTCAGGGGCTGAAGCAATCTGGTGTAGTTTGTGGGGCAACGATCTAATCAATTTTGTGCGTCAAGCTAATAGTTTCGGTTTATTTAAACAATTTCCCGTCTATATGGAGTTGGGGGCAGCGATGGAGGTATTAACTGCTTTAGGTGAACAAATGCCCATCGGTCAATGGGTGGGGACGCGGTATTGGTGGCAGACACCAGATACGGAAGTAAATCGTAATTTTGTAGCACAGTTCCGCCAACAGTACCAAAGTTATCCTAGCTATAATGCCCAGAATGCTTATGTCGGTCTAAAATTACTGGCACTGGCAGCAAATACAGCAGGGACAATGGAAACAACCGCAGTCATTGAAGCTTTAGAAGGTTTGGAATACGAAGCACCCATGGGTAAATTAGTATTGCGTCAGTCAGACCATCAAGCGATCGCTAATGTAACTTGGGGTAAAACTGCTGCTAGCCCCGACTATAATTTTCGCATTTTAGAGCCGATAGTAGTAGTAGAAGGGGACTCCATAACGCGATCGCCACAAGCAACAGGCTGTAAGCTGTAAGGGCGGTTCGCCCTTTGGGTTCGGCAGTTTGCTCAACGGGGGGAACCCCCGCAACGCAACTGTCTCACGAACCGCCCCTACCGAACTCCGAACTCCGAACTAATAAAATGTCAACTCTGCTAATTTTTTTTCTCAACGGACTGACGAATGGAATGCTGCTGTTTCTCATCGCTGCTGGCTTAACCACCATTTTTGGAGTGATGGGTATCCTTAACTTTGCTCATGGTAGCTTGTATATGTTAGGAGCATACCTGAGTTATAGTCTGGTTATCCAAGGCAAGTTGAATTTTTGGTTGGCTTTAGCGATCGCTCCCTTAATTGTGGCTCTGGTTGGTGGTATCCTCGAAATCCTGTTTTTGCGTCGCATCTATAAACAAGATGTTAGTTTTCAACTCTTGTTGACTTTTGCCTTTGTTTTGATTATTAACGATTCGGTACGCTTATTTTGGGGTAGTGCGCCACTAACAACATCTCTACCACCACTGTTACAAACAAGTATGGTTATTTTAAAGCGCACCTATCCAATTTATAACCTCTTTATTATTGTTATCGCTTTTTTGATTGGCATAGGGCTGTGGTTATTTTTAACCCGCACTCGCTGGGGTAAAATTCTCCGTGCTGCCTCTCAAGAAAGAACGATCGCTGGCGCATTGGGGATTAATGTACCTCGTTTATTTACGGGAGTATTTATGTTAAGTGCTTGGCTGGGGGGTGTGGCAGGAGTATTAGCTGCACCTTTACGTACTCTTAGTCCAGAACTAGCCGATCGGGTCATTATTGAGAGTTTTCTAGTCGCCGTTATTGGTGGCTTAGGCAGCTTACCTGGTTCTTTAGTCGGTGCTTTAGCGATCGGACAAATTAATTCTTTCGGTATTTTAATTGCTCCCACTGCTCAAGTAGCTTTTCCTTATATGTTAATGGCAATAACTTTGTTATTTCGTCCCCAAGGTTTGTTTAATCGAGAATAAAAGTTATTAGAGATAAGACCTGCCTTGTCTGTACTTATTTGTTAGTGGTTAGTTATGCTCGGTACTAATTCTTCTGTAAACTCTCAATTGCCAATTAAAGTCGATGTTTTAATCGTTGGCGGTGGTATGGCAGGATTATCGACTGCTTATTATCTGAGTCAATATTCTCACCTAAAAACAGTTGTCTTGGAAGCTAATCGAATCGGTAATAGTTACTGTAGTTCTTATGGAGAAGAACGTATGTATAGGCGTATGTACTCCAGTGAATACCTATCGGATTTACAAGAGAAAAGTTTACAAGAGTGGCGGTTAATTGAAGCAAAACACAATTGCCAACTACTGCGGGAAAATGGACTGTTGTTTTATGGAGAAGTTTGGCAAGAAGAGACGATCGAAGGGAGTATTCTGGGAGCAAAAAGGGTGATGGAACAAAAAAATATTCCCTTTGAAGAATTAGATGCTACAGCAATGGCAGAACGTTGGGCAATGAAACCCCGTAGCGATTTTATTGGCTTATACGAAATGACAGCAGGAATGGTCTGGGCTTACAAAGCTCTACAATTATTTCATCAAGAAGCTAAAGCCAAAGGCGTTACCTTTTATCAAGAAGAAGCTGTAGATACAATATTGGTTTCCGAACCAGAGCGAATTATCGTTAAGAGTACCAAAGGGCGTTTATTTGCTCCTACTAAAATTGTCCTAGCTGCTGGTGCTTGGACTAATGAATTATTACACCATTTTCAACAAAGTCTCGATTTAGAAATTTGGAGTATGCTTTGGGGATATTATCGAATAGAAACAAGGGAACAAGAACACTTCCCCCAGTGGTTTTGCTTTCAAAAAGATAACCCCAAAACAGGTGATGGCGGTTTGTACTATGGCTTTCCCTGCAACGATCATGATTCGAGTCTCATTAAAGTGGGAATTGATTGGTGTCCCCCAGAATATCGCACCAGAACCATGAAGGATTTTAAGCGAGAACCAGACCCTAAACTAGCTCAATTGCTCGATCGATTTCTGCGCCACAATTGGCGTGGTATAAATGAATGTTTGTCTTTACACTGCTGTCCCTATACGATGACCAAAGATACCTTATTTGTCTTAGATCGTTTGCCGTCATTTCCTCAAGTTACGATCTTTACTGGGGGTTCGGGACAAGCGTTTAAGTTTGCACCCATATTGGGTAAGTTATTGAGTGAATTAGTATTAGAGCAAGAGTTATCATTCGATATTACCCCTTTCAATATTCAGCGAGTACAACTTAATTAACTATCTAAATAGCTTAATCTCGATTCTCAAGTAATTCTCAGGCTAACTAAATGTTCGATCGCCTTCATTGGATAATTATTACTATCAGTATTGCTGGGTTATTCTTACTCCCTGTAATTCTTGCCCCATTTGACCTTCTTTTGCTGACAGAAATTCTTTTAATGGGACTATTTGCCTTGAGTTTCAATCTTTTGTTTGGCTATACAGGGTTACTCAGCTTTGGTCATGCTGCCTATTTTGCTACTGGTGCTTATGTTTGTGGCTATTTAGTCAAACATTCTGTTCCTTTCTTCTTAGCTATTTTGGCAGGAGTGATAGCTGCTTTAGTGTTAGCAGCAGGATTGGGCTATTTAAGTGTGCGCCTCGATCGCATTTACTTTGCTATGCTGACCTTAGCTTTTAGCATGATGGTATATACAATTATCTTTCAATGGCGAGACGTTACAGGAGGAAGTGATGGTATTACGGGGATCTTCGCTACCGATTTGGGTATTCCAGGAATTAGCATCAAACTTCAGGGATTTTCCGCTTATTATTATCTGACTCTAATATTAGTGGCGATCGCTATTTACTTACTATGGCGGATTACTCACAGTCCCTTTGGCGAATTGTTACAAGCTAGTCGCGAAAATTACCAACGTTTGCTATTTTTGGGGATAGATGTTCGTCAATTGCGCTGGATCGCCTTTATCCTGGCTGGAGGTTTTGCAGGTTTAGCAGGTGCTTTATGGTCGCCTTTTCAGCGAGTTGCCAATCCAGAAATAGCTCACTGGACTTTTAGTGCCACGCCCGTATTAATGACCGTTTTAGGTGGATATGGTCGATTTGCTGGACCTCTTGTGGGTGCAACTCTCTTTATTGGCTTAGAACATTGGCTACAATCGAATCAACGTTATTTTTGGCAATGGTTAGCAAGTTTGCCTCTGTTTCCCGATACTTTAGTCGAGCGTCAATTAAATTTATGGCATTTATTTCTAGGTTTATTGTTAATTCCCTTAATTTTGAGTTTTCAAGGAGGATTATTAGCATCTATTGAAAAAATCGGTAAATACTTCTTCCCACAGCGTTCTCAAAGTTAGTAACTTAACCAAAGACTTTAGCGGTATTCGTGCTGTGAATCAAGTTAGCTTCGAGCTATCTTCTGGTAGCATTACAGCAGTAATTGGACCTAATGGTGCAGGAAAAACTACCCTTTATAACTTGCTTAGCGGTAACTTAGCACCAACCTCTGGTAGCGTGAAACTAGAAGGTAAAGAAATTGTTGGTTTGACTCCCGATCGCATTGTTCAAGCTGGCATTGGTCGCAGCTTTCAAATTACCAGCGTTTTTCCCAATCTAAGTGTAGAGCAAAATATTCGTGTAGCGGTTATCAGTCGTCAGCAAAAGCAGTTTGATTTCTGGAATAATCTAGAGAGCGATCGCGCTCTTAACGAGGCTATTAGAGAAATTCTGAACTTAGTAGGAATTGAAACTCTCGCCAAGAGTCCAGTGAGTCTTCTCAGTCATGGCGATCGCTCTTTAGTTGAACTCGCGATCGTACTAGCCTTAAAACCAAATCTAATTTTGTTGGATGAACCAACCGCAGGTATGAGTCGAGAAGAAACCCAAAGAATAGTCCAATTAATCAAACACTTGCAGCAATCTACAGACTGTACTTTTCTAATTACAGAACACGATCTAGATGTAGTATTTAATTTAGCAGAGTCGATCGTTGTTATGCACCAAGGTAAGATTATTGCTAAAGGCAATTATCAAGAAATTAGCGACTCTTCAGAAGTCCGTCGTGTTTACTTGGGAACATAAAGATAAAAATAAAAAAATTTACATGGAAAAATTTATTCGCGATCTTCCTAAAGCCGAATTACACCTTCATATTGAGGGAACTCTTGAGCCAGAACTGATGTTTAAATTGGCAGAACGCAACCAGATTAAGCTGCCCTTCGAGTCAGTAGCAGCAGCAAAAAAAGCCTACAATTTCCAAAATTTGCAGTCATTTCTCGACATTTACTATCAAGCTACTCAAGTTCTTCGGCAGGAACAAGATTTTTATGATTTGACTTGGGCTTATCTGCAAAAAGCTGTCAGTCAGAACGTACGACACGTAGAGATATTTTTCGATCCTCAATCCCATACAGAAAGAGGAATTCCTTTTAATACCGTCCACACGGGGATTTATCGAGCTTTACAAGATGCTCGCTCTGAGTTTGAGCTTTCTAGTCAACTAATTCTCTGTTTTTTGCGTCATTTGAGTGCCGAGCAAGCAATGGTAACTCTGGTTGAAGCACTGCCATACAAAGATACTATTGTTGCTGTAGGTTTAGATTCTTCCGAATTAGGAAATCCGCCAAGCAAATTTAAGTTAGTTTTCGATCGCGCTAGAGCCGAAAATTTCCTAACCGTTGCCCATGCGGGAGAAGAAGGACCACCAGAATACATTTGGGAGGCACTGAAGCTACTCGATGTTAGTCGTATCGATCATGGAGTTCGCAGTATGGAAGATGTAGATTTACTCGATTACCTAATCGAGAGACAAATTCCCTTAACAGTTTGTCCGTTATCAAATGTTAAGCTCAAAGTCTTTGAGTCGATGGAGCAACACAATCTCAAAAAATTGCTGAATTTAGGGCTTTGCGTGACGGTCAATTCTGACGATCCTGCCTATTTTGGCGGTTATATTGCCGAAAATTATCAAGCAGTAACTGATGCTTTAAAGTTGAGTCAGCAGGAAATTTATCAACTTGCGAAAAATTCCTTTCGAGCCTCATTTCTTGCTCCTGAAGCTCAAGATGCTTTGATTGCTCAGTTGGATAATTTTGTGAGACGTTAAGCTGTTGCCCATCTCAGAGTCGGTCAATTTTAAGATGGATTAGGACAAGCAGAGGGAGAGTATTCCTCAAATCGATCTTGACGAAGTACTAATTTGCCCATGAATTCAGCTTTGTTACAAGTTAGGAACATAGATACTTATTATGGGGATAGTCATATCCTCCAAGGAGTTAGTTTAGAAGTTAATCTAGGGGAAATTGTTGTTCTTGTGGGTAGACATGGTGCGGGTAAGACTACTACTCTACTAAGTATTATGGGGATTCAACCTCCGTCGCAGGGTAGTATTCTCTTCCAAAATCAAGAACTTGCTGGATTACCCTGTTGGACGATTGCTCATCGAGGAATGGGCTTAGTTCCAGAAAATCGCCGACTATTTCCCGAACTAACAGTGCAAGAAAATTTGGAGGTAGCTAGTAAAGCAACCCAAAAAGGATACAACTTAGAGACAGCCTATGCAGATTTTCCCGAATTGATTGACTTGCGCCACCGTCAAGCGCGTCATCTCTCTGGCGGACAGCAACAAATGCTCACTATTGCTCGTACTCTTATGGGTAATCCCCGAATGCTGCTAATGGATGAACCCACTGAAGGATTAGCTCCAATTCTCGTACAACGCACTGCTGAAATCTTGCAGAGATTGGTTAGTCGCGGATATACTCTCTTGATTACAGGTCAAAATATTGCTTTTGCTATAGAATTAGCCCACCGAGTTTACATTATCGACGTAGGAAAGATTAAGTGGAGTGGCACAATTGAACAGTTGCGCTCTAATTCAGAAATTCTATTACGATATCTTGCTATTTCCCAACAAGATTAAACAATCGCGAACACTACCAAAAAAAAAGGCGGTAGAAAATCAATTTTTCCACTGCCTTCTGATTTTTTAGCAATTACTTAACAATTGTTGCTAAAGTAGAAATCTATTTATCAAAAAAAACCCAAAAATCACCTTCTCTCTCTTGAAATCCTCTCTTATCAGAAAGAGTTAATTGTTCGGAAGTCAATTTTTGAATCTATCTACGGGGAGTTTTAGCTTGACGAGCCATGTCTTTAAATTTATTTAAACTAGGCCCTGGGCGACGACGAGATGAGGAAGGAGTAGGAAGCAAATAGTCTGTAGCAAAAGTTTTTTCTCCTGCTTCAACTTTGCCATTACTACTGCCGTTGTTGTTGTACATAGCTTTGACCCAGAAGGGAGGATCCCAAGAAGATGCACCATTAGAAGATACAGAAGCTGGAGCGGGAGTAGGCTCAGTAGTTTCTGCTGCTTTTTTCTTTTTGCTTTTAATTGAAGTTTTTTTGCTTTTGCTGGCTGGTTTTACGTTAATAACTTCCATAACTTCTGGCTGCTTGTCTTCTGCCTGAGTTACAGCAGCAGGCGCAGGCTGTGTTTCTTCTGCTTTGGTTTCTGTTGAACTATTATTTCCAGCTTCATCAAGTTCTAAGAAAAACTCTTTTGATTTGCCACCAAATAGTTTTTTAATCATTTTTATGCTTAACTCCTGAGATCGCGATTAAAAGAAATGAAATTAATTAAGATCGACTTGCTGCTATTTTTAGCTAATTCTTGAGAACGAATAGTCTTGAATATAGTGATAGACAACAAAGGCTATAGATAATTTTTCTATCCAAATAGTTGAGCTAATAATGATAGATAATCATATTTGCTCCTAATTTTAGTTATGGATAGAAACTACAATTTTTCCCCTTAAGTAGAAGGGAGGGAAAAATGTAACAAACTATTATGCTATTTTAATAAAGCCAGAAAAATCAACTTTTGGCAATTGTAGTTAACAAAGCTTAACTATAAATACTCTATCTAAATTCAGTTCTCAGAACAATTATTAAGATAATTAAAGTATTACTCATTTAATTGATAGCAGATAGTTTACCAATCAACACGCAATCTCAAGTGTTGTGTGGGATGTTTTGAACTTTTTTAATGGATTTCGTCCTTGAAGGCGGAGGGCAGAAGTGGATTGAAACCTTCTGCTTGGGAACGACCTGGAATTCAATTCCAGGTCGCAAGCCCAAGCGCATTTCGCGCCTCCTACCCTCTACCTTTTGTTAAGCCTTATAGAAAACTCTTTCTAAGGTGACGGAAACCAGAAGCAACAATGATATAAAGTATGGGGACGATAAATAGACTCAGAACAGTAGCAACTACCATACCACCGAATACTGCTGTACCCAGAGATTGACGACTAGCTGAACCTGCTCCTGTGGCTACAACTAAAGGGAAAATTCCTAGTAGTGTAGAAATTGCCGTCATAATAATTGGTCGCAATCTTTGCTGTGCTGCTTCTAGGGCAGCTTTAGCAATGGGAAGACCTTGCTCTCTGAGTTGGTTAGCAAATTCCACAATCAGGATGGAATTTTTACTCGCTAAACCAATCAACATTACTAAACCCACCTGACCGTAAACATCATTGGGAAAACCTCTGAGAGAAGAAGCTGCTAGTGCGCCTAAAATCGCTAAAGGTACTGCTAGCAAAATAATCAAAGGATCGACAAAGTTTTCATATTGAGCAGCTAAAACTAAGAAGACAAAAAATACTCCTAACCCAAAGATAATGGGAGCTTGACCACCAGATTCTATTTCTTCTAGGGAAATTCCTGACCATTCATAACTCATATTCTTGGGTAAAACTTCATTAGCAATCCGTTCCATAGCAGCGATCGCCTGACCAGAACTATAACCAGGCGCAGCAGCACCATTGATTTCAATGGAGCGCAGCAAATTATAATGATTAATAATTTGGGGGCCAGTTACAGGAGTCACCCGAAGTAAATTGCTTAGGGGAATCATTTGGTCTTGAGCAGAACGGACATAAAGTTTACCGATATCTTCTGGATTAGAACGAAACTCCTTATCTGCTTGGATATATACTCGATAAGTTCTACCAAACTCATTAAAGTCATTGACATAACGAGAACCAAGGAAAATCTGGAGAGTATTGAGAATCTCATCGATTTCTACTTCTACAGCTTTGGCTTTATTTCGATCGATCTCTAATAGTAGTTGGGGAGAATTAGCAGTATAAGTAGTAAAGACATTCTGTAGTTCGGGAGTTTCATTAGCTTTTGCCATAATCTGACCAGCATATTGCAAGAAAGTCTGAAGATCATTATTACTTCGGTCTTGAAGCTGAAAGACAAAGCCACCATAGTTACCTAATCCCTGAATTGTGGGAGGATTAATCGCGAATACTCGACCATCAGTAATTGCCATTAGTTTGTCGATTACCTGACCAATAATTCCTTGAGCGGACTGTTCAAACTTTAGGCGATCGCTCCAGGGTATAAGGGGGACGAAAGTAGTGCCGACATTAGCAACATTACCAGTAAAACCAAAGCCTCCGATGGAAAACGTTCCTGCCACTTCAGGGATATCCTCGAAATAGCTATCGGATCGATCGACTACTTGCTCAGTATAGGCTAGAGAAGTTCCTTCTGGTGCCTGAACTAGTTTAATTACATAACCTTGGTCTTCTTCTGGTAGAAAGGCTGTTGGTACGGTTTGATACATCCAGACTGTCATCATCAATAAGACGATAAATATCCCCACCACAAAAGGTTTAATCCGATTCAAAGGTTCTAAGATACTGCGATATCCTCGGCGCATTCCTTCTATGGCTCGGTTAAATACCGCAAAAATTCGTCCTAACCAGCCCCCAGGTTGTTGTCCTTGCCGTAATAATAAGGCAGACAGCGAAGGAGTCAAACTGAGCGCATTAAAGGTAGAAATAACAATGGAAAAAGCAATAGTCAGAGCAAACTGTTTGTAAAGCTGCCCCGTAGTTCCAGGGAAAAAAGCAACAGGCACAAAAACTGCTAAAAGTACTAAAGAAGTAGCGATGACAGCACTTGAAAGTTCTCGCATTGCTTCCATTGCTGCTATATGGGGTTTCATGCCTTTTTCCTGTACTTTACCCGCAATATCTTCTACCACAACGATCGCATCATCAACCACCATCCCCGTGGCTAAGGTCAATCCAAACAGAGTCAAACTATTAATAGAAAACCCAAATAATTTGATAAAAGCAAAAGTTCCAATCAAGGAAATGGGAATTACAATCGCGGGAACTAGGGTAGCTCGCCAGTTCTGTAAAAAGATAAACAGCACTAAAACTACGAGCATTACTGCTTGAATCAGAGTTCTGACTACTTCTCTTCCCGACTCTACTACAAATAAACTTGGGTCATAGGGTATTTCATAGCTAATTCCTGGAGGAAAGTCCTCAGCCATTTCTGCTACTTTAGCTTTTACTGCATTGGCAACTTCTAAAGCATTACTGCCAGGAGCTTGTTGAATCCCATAACCGACTGCATCCCGACCACTATACTTAGTAAAAGTTTCATAGTTTTCGGCTCCTAATTCTACTCGACCAACGTCTTTAATTTTAATGAGTGTGCCATCACTTCCCGATTTCAGGATCATCTCCTCAAATTGCGACACTTCTTTCAGCCTACCCACAGCCTTGAGGGTCAGTTGATAAAGTTGACCTTCTGTTGTCGGTGGTTGCCCAATCCTTCCTGCTCCAACTTCTAGGTTTTGTTCATTGATGGCATCAACTACATCTTGAGCGGTAATACTACGACTAGCTAATCTTTGGGGGTCTAACCAAAGGCGCATAGCATAACGGCGTTCTCCGAAGGGGACAATATTAGCAACACCTCTGATTCTTCTGATTTCATCTAAGAGGTAAAGATCCGCATAGTTACTGATAAAAGTATTGTCATATTTGCCTTCTTCTTCACTAAAAATTGCCATTCCCAAGAGAAAATTACTGGATTGCTTATTAACTGAAACCCCTGTTTGTCTTACCAAGTCTGGCAGTTGCGGTTCAGCTAAAGATACTCGATTGAGGACATCAACGGCTGCAATGTCTATGTTATAGCCCTGATCGAAAGTGACGGTAATCTGGCTAGTACCATCCTCAGAGCTAATCGAATTAATGTACTTCATACCATCAACACCGTTAATCTGTCTTTCTAAAACGGTGGTAACGGTTTTTTCTACTACTTCCGCACTAGCTCCAATGTAGTTAGCAGTAACTACTACTTGTACAGGGCTAATATCGGGGTACTGTTCGACAGGTAAAGTGGGAATACTAATTAATCCCACCAACAAGACAATAATCGAACAGACAATCGTAAAAACTGGTCGTTTGATAAAAGTCTCAACAAACATATATCTAGATTTGGCAACTAATGAGATGCACTAAAAAAGAGTTGAATCTTGCTTCACTGAGAGGTTTCTGTTGAGGGAGTTGCCGATTCTAGCGTGATGGCAGCACCATCATATAAATTCAGCAAACCAGAAGTAACTAGAGTTTCTCCTTGTTCTACCCCATCAAGAACGTGATAGTAATTGCCTTCAATTGAACCTAATTGGACAGGACGTTGCTCAACTATTTGTTGTGCTTCTCCTGATTCAGTATTAGATGAGTTGTGGGCGACAAATACAAATGCCTGATTTCCCAAACGAGTAATCGCCGAAGCAGGAACTAAAACTCCTGAAACCTCTTCCCAAATAATTCTGGCTCTTACAAATTGTCGATCTCGTAGTTTTCCTTGCGGATTAGGAAAGCTGGCTTTTGCCAACACAACCTGAGATGCGGAATCTACTCTGGGAGAAATAAAACTAATCTTACCCAGTACTAAAGGATCGCCTCCTGGAGATGTCCTTAGTTCTACTGGTAGTCCCATACGTAATTTAGGAGTCTGTTCGATGGGGACAGCAAGACGTAATTCTAAAGTCTGGTTTTGAGTAATTGTGGTTAGAGTGTCACTAGTTTCGACATAATCGCCAATTTTGACAGGAATATCGCCTATTATTCCATTAACAGGAGCAACCACTTCTGTATCTCTTAAATTTTCCCGTTCCAAATCCGCGTCCGCTTCTGCTTGCCTAAGATCGGCATTAGCAACATCGATAGCTGCTTCGGCAGCTTTAATTCGCTTTTCGGCAGCTTTTAGGGTGGCAAGAGCAGATTGTCGATCGCGCTTAACTCGATCGAGAGCTTGGGTTGATTGCGCTCCTTCACTGACAAGAAAACTAGTTCGCTTAAACTCTTCTTCCTGTAACTCCAGTTCTGCTATCTCTCTAGATTTTTCGGCTTCGGCAGTTCTTAGTTCCGACTCAGCTTGGTTGAGGGCAGCTTGTAAAGAATTTATTCTCGCGATCGCACTATTTAGCTGCGCTCTATTTTTATCAGGACGAAGACGTACTAAGGGTTGTCCTGGGTTAACTCGATCGCCAGAACTCACTAAAATTTCGACAATCCGTCCCTCCGTTTCTGGTTGTAAACTAACTCTTTGTTGGGCTTCAAGAACACCGACAAACTCAGAGCTATTCCTAACGGTGCTAACTTCTAGCTGTTGTAGTCTTACGGGAAAAACAGGCGCAGATTGATTTTCTGTTGCCATAGGGGCATTATTTTGTTTAAGCCATAGCCAGCCTACACTACCTCCACCAAATATTGCCAGAATTAAAAACAACCAAAACCATTTCAACTTAGGTTGTTTTGTGGATGGAGATTGAATTTTCTCCTCATTTTCTTGGATAGAATTAGCCAATTGAGAATATTTCATCTTTCACAAGGATCTAGTTCAGATCGCAGATAATTCCTAGAAAATATTCAATAAGTTTGCCAAATATTAACTAGACTATATAAAAAATCGTTTGTACACTCTTGCCTGTTCTTATGATGGATATTCTATTCTTGCGATAGATATCTAGCTTAGAAGCAAATCGAGAAGAAAAAGAGACAAATTGGCAAAAAAAACCACATCAAAATAGTTTGATATTACTTACTAATTGCTGGGACAATGTATACCAGAAAGCATCTTCTCGATCGAGATATAGAAATGGATTAGGTCTAATCAGATTAAGCCAAATATCCTAAGCGATCGGGCGAAGCCTGGCACTGCGTGGTCTGCGAAGCAGGCGCTGCGCGATCGCTTTTCCTGGATCACAGTCCTAAATAATAACCACTAGAACACCAATTTATTAATCCCAAAAGTTATGGAAAAAAGGGACAAGGAGGACACGGTAGACAAGGAAGAAATTACCTTGCTTCTCCCTTTTCTTACCCTTCCCTTGAATTTATAGATACCGAATCGGTGTTTTAGGCACTGAATCTTAGTAACTACAATCTATTATCAATAAGCTAGACAAAGCATAGCAAACTCCCTGAATTCGTGAAGTAATAACGCGCAGATCTTATCCACGCTAACGGTCACAGAAAGAGCAATATCCATACGCAAGCGTATGGAGGCATGATAACCGACTAGCATTAAGTTTGTCAATGCACAGTTATATTAAAAAATCAACATCACAATTTTTGATTTGTGCCAAAAGTTTATTAAACTGTTGTTTGAAGTAATCGCTATATAATTCAAGAAGTGGCGTTAAATCTATCTGCTTTTCAAATTTGTTGTCTCTCTAAATGATTAAACAAAAAAATTCTCCAAAACTTGGTAGACAAGATTGGATTGATACAGGGCTAGAAGTCCTGGCTAAAAATGGTGTTAAAAGTATTCGAGTAGAACTACTTGCTAAATTAATGAATGTGACCAAAGGTAGTTTTTATTGGCATTTCAAGAATCGAGAAGAATTATTAGACGCGCTCTTACAGGAATGGAGCGATCGCGATACTGACAAAATTATTGAACAGATCGAAGCAAGAGATGGCGATGCTAGTAGTAAACTACTATATTTATTTGAACTTTGTTGTGAAGATGATGGTGAATTAGAAAAAGCAGTTCGAGCTTGGGCAACAAACGATCCAAAAGCTGCCACTATCTTAGCTCAAGTTGACCAACGTCGCTTAGAATATACAAGAGATTTATTCCTACAACTTGGTTTTACTCCGTTTGAAGCAATGGTACGCGCTCGCATGTCCTATTATGCAGCGATCGGCGAATGTACTTTAAATACTCAAATCAATCAAGAAGAACGTTTGGCTGAAGTAAGACTTCAACATGCTATTCTCACTTATAGACCATGAAAAAGATCTCAAAATAAGTAGTCGTGCAAAACGGACATCTCACGCTGACGAGCAAAGCTCGCCAGTCGTGTCCTCATTAATTGGATAGTTGAGATTGGGATTAGGTGTTAGGGGTTAGGGAAAAATGGAATGTACAAATAATTTTGCTTAAGTACTTATATTTATATTTAGGTGATTTCTAAGAAAGTTTATACCTTGTAAGGTGGGCAAACTAACTGTAAACTCAGCAGGGAACTTGAAACTTAATTTTGCCCACCCTACTTTTTTGGGTACTTTCTGTTCTGGAAATATCCTTATTTATCCTGGAAACTGACTGATTAGAGCTTAAAGCTTAGAGCTTACAACTTTTTTATTTGATCCAAACAGTTTTGATATTGACAAATTCATGGATACCCTGAATACTCAATTCTCTACCATAGCCAGAACGTTTGATCCCACCAAAAGGCAAACGAGGGTCAGATTTAACTAAACCATTGATAAATACTGCTCCTGCTTCAATGTCTTTAATTAGTCGATCGCGCTCTTGGGGATTAGTTGTCCAAGCACTTGCTCCTAGTCCAAAAGGAATATCATTAGCAAGTTCAATGGCTTCATCTATATTTTTAACTCGAAATACCAAAGCAACAGGACCAAAAAATTCTTCTTTAGCGGTAGGAGAATCAAGAGGAATATCGGTCAAAATTGTAGGAGGGTAGAAATTACCAGGGCGATCTAAGGGTTTTCCCCCGATCGGTACTTTGGCTCCTGCTTTAAGGCTATTTTGTACCTGTTGGTCTAATTCTGTCAAAATCACCGAAGTTGCTAGAGGTCCAATATCGGTATCCTCTACCATAGGATCGCCTACTTTGAGAGCTTGAAATTTAGTTATTAATTTCTCTGTAAACTCATCAGCGATCGCTTCAGCTAAGATAAATCTTTTGGCAGCTATACAAGATTGACCATTATTTAGCATTCTAGCAGTAACAGCCGTTGCTACCGCAGAATCTAGATCGGCACTCTCTAAAACGATAAAAGGATCGCTACCACCTAATTCTAAAACGGTTTTTTTAATTTGTTTTCCTGCTGCTGAAGCTAAACTTGCTCCTGCGGGTTCACTTCCTGTTAGGGTAGCAGCTTTAACGCGATCGTCTTCAATAATTTCTTTGACTCGATCGGCACCAATTAGTAA
>JAAUYI010184296.1_pt1 | contig 23261 bp, 12 predicted proteins | sample 7278041 | NCBI WGS metagenome assembly JAAUYI01 (sample SAMN14350216, study PRJNA611818) | marine sediment metagenome | isolation source: surface marine sediment (0.6m) | place: French Polynesia: Moorea | collected 2018-08
ACTACTAGTGTTCTGTCCCATTAGTTTTGATGGCTAGTTTTATAGTCATATTTATATGACTTTGACTATTAGACTGGGACTTATAGTCCCAGGTGGGTGTGATGGAAACCGGAACGAAATTAATGGGACAAACCACTAGGACAAGTCAGATCAATGTTAAAGGTTGCTGTGGGGACGATTATTACTTAACGTCCATTCATACCTTCTGTTTGTTTAATTTTGTGCTTTTGCCATCGCCTGACGCAAGCTCAGGGGACGCATATCTGTCCACACTTCCTCAATATATGCTAAACATTCCTCTTTGGAACCTTCTTTCCCTACAGCTTTCCACCCTAATGGTAAATCCTGTTTCCATTGAGGCCAAATGGAATATTGTTCTTCGTGATTGACTACCACCAGATAAATGGTGTCGTTATTTTGTTCTACTTTCATAATTTTTATTAACCTTGCAAGATGGTATGGTTATGATGCAGCTAGCTCAGAGGGTGGCAAATACCCTTAAAACCGAGAATCGCTCATAGCAAGATAAACCTTTAATTCAGACTTTCTATTAAATAATTGAGTTTGGAATCTTTATCTGACAGGGGTTAGAGCAAAGCAATGTTCAATAGTACTGATGCACTACTATTGCCATCAACAAAAAGTCAAGATTGAGAAAGTTAGCATAATGGAGATTTTAAGACTTTTGTCAATGAATCAGCTTTTAGTAGAGTATCACAAAAATATCATGTACATAAATAATATTAATTAACAATCGTATAGATACATGTTTTTTTGTGATTATTTACACTATATCAAGTGCTGAACTTAGGGTTATTTATATTCTCTGAAAACATAAAAATATCATTGCTCAATCAACGGATGAATATGAGTGGGGTGGGCATCCTGCCTGCCCTAAAATATAAAGCAAAAGTAAACGTTTAAGCCAAAATAGACTAAAATCAGATTTAAAATTTTTGTCCTTTAACTCATGGAGGGCGGTATTTGTGGGAATCTCAATTTGTTTAGACTCCTGGAGGTGCCGCAAAAACGATGGATAGATTCAAATTTACAGTGTTTAAGCGCTTTTGGGTGATTTCCAAACTATATTGGTTAGGGGATGAAAAAAAAGGTGCTATAGGTCTACTTTTGCTTTTGGCAGTTTTATTATTCGCCAACACCCAAATTAAGGTTTTCTTAAATACTCAACAGGGAAATTTGATTTCTTCTCTTGCAGCTAAGGATGCTGATAGATTCTCCCAAGTTGTAGTATTTGCAATCACGGGAATAATCTTCTTTGGTTTACTCAATTCTGGCTATGGCTATTTACGAAAGACAATAGGTCTTTATTGGCGACGGTGGTTAACCCATCATTTACTTGACAAATATTTCAGTAATCGCGCTTTTTACGATTTAAGCCACTCCCACCAAGAGATTGATAACCCAGACCAACGTATTTCTGAAGACGTTGATAGCTTTTGCCAAGAATCTCTTGAGTTTTTGGTGAATATAATTGAATCTGTCTTTGTTGTCATTGCTTTTAGCGTTATTCTCTGGTCTATTTCTCCAACTTTGGTTTTTAGTTTGATAATTTATTCGACATTAGCTTACACCATAACTATTAGTGGCTACGGCAGAAAATTAACTAAATTACATTCTGAACAACTGAGGAAAGAAGCTGATTTTCGCTTTGGTTTAGTCCGTATTCGTGAAAATGCCGAATCTATTGCCTTTTATAATGCTATCTCTCAGGAAGATAACAAAGTTAAACTGATATTCAATATTTTGTTTAATAATTTTAAAAAATTGATCCTATGGTCAGAGATGTATTTTAATGTCTTCAAAGATCAGTTTGGTAATCTTCCTTGGGTGATACCACCATTAATTTTGGCAGGTCAGATTCTCTCAGGAGAAATTGAGGTCGGAAAAGTTACAGAAGCAAGTGGTGCTTTTGGACAAGTTGCTTTTTCTGTAAATTTGATTATGTATCGCTTTGACAAATTTACTAAATTTGCAGCTTCGATAAATCGCTTACATGTATTTTATGATTATCTCAAACAGCCAAGAGGAAAAGTAGCTAATGGTAGAAATATTGATGTAGTTATAGATAATCGTTTAGCCGTTGAAAACCTGACTGTCCAGACTCCTAAGACTGAAAAGATTTTATATGAAAATCTCTCATTAGAAGTACCAAGGGGTCAGGGATTATTAATTATGGGGGAGAGTGGATGTGGAAAAAGTTCTTTGCTACGCGCTTTAGCTGGTTTATGGAATTCGGGAACAGGGGTAGTTGTTCGTCCAGAATTAAAAGAAATCTTATTTTTACCCCAGCGTCCTTACATGATTTTAGGAACTCTTCGGGAACAATTACTCTATACTAACCCTAAAGATGATATTAGTGATGAACAACTCTATCAAGTTCTCCAGCAAGTACATTTGTCACATTTAGTAGAACAATCCGGAGGTTTATTAGCAGAGGAAGATTGGAGTGATGTTCTTTCTTTAGGAGAACAACAAAGGCTTGCTTTTGCCCGAATCTTGGTTAGGAAACCGAAGTATACTATTTTAGACGAAGCAACAAGCGCTTTGGATGTTCACAATGAAGAACATTTGTATCACCTTTTATTAGAGACAGGAACAACCTTTATTAGCGTTGGTCATCGTCCCGATCTCAAGAAATATCATGAAATTATTGTCACTCTTCCCTAACTGACCTCCAGAACTGACCTCCAGTCCAACTAGTTTCCAGTCTCCAGGCTGGAAACTCATCCTCAGAGGCTCTGCCTCTAGGGGGTTGACAAAAGGCAGAGCCTCTGAAACTGCATTCCCAGCCCAGAGGCTGGGAACGAGGGAAGTCCACCACACCAACTTTGCGGGGTAAAGGCAGAGAGGGGGAAGAGGGGGAAGAGGGGGAAGAGGGGGGAGAGGGGGGAGAAAAAACTTTGTTCTTTCCTTATTAACCCGGCATAGTTTACTTAGTGGAGTACTAGTTTCCAGTCTCCTGGCTGGAAACTCATCCTCAGAGGCTCTGCCTCTGGGGGGTTGACAAGAGGCTGAGCCTCTCAAACTGCATTCCCAGCCCGGAGGCTGGGAACGAGGGAGGCTGGGAACGAGGGACGAGGGAAAGAGGGACGAGGGAAAGAGGCTGGAAACCGATTCCGAGAGACTCTGTCTCTAGGGGGTTGACAAGAGGCTCTGCCTCTAGGGGGCTTTTATATATTATTATTTTGTGGTTAAAGGGATGAAAATAGAGAATATTCGAGCAATAGTTACTGGTGCTGCGAGTGGAATTGGACGTTGTATTGCTGTTGAACTTGCACGTACAGGTGGGATAGTAGTGGGAGGAGATATTAATGTTGATGGTTTGAATGAATTAGAAGCTGAAAGCGCCAATTTACCGGGAAAAATCTATGGAATGTATGTTGATGTAGCCAATGAATCGCTGGTGAAATCTTTTATGTCCCAGGCTTTTGAAAAAATGGGATATGCTAACACTTTGGTTAACAATGCTGGTATTCTTCAAGATGGTTTACTGGTGATGCGTGAAGATGAAGGTTGGTTACGTAAACTACCGACAGCACAATGGAAACGAGTCCTTGATGTGAATCTGACTGGTTCTTTTTTGATGGCTCGAGAATTTGCTGCTGAGGTTATAGAAAGGGATATCTCTCCTAGTTTGATAGTGAATATTTCTTCAATTACGCGGTCGGGTAATCCTGGTCAATCTAATTATAGTGCTTCTAAAGCTGGTCTTGATGCCCAAACCCGTACTTGGGCTTTGGAATTGGCTCCTTTGGGATTTCGAGTTGCAGGAATTGCTCCCGGATTGACAAAAACATCTATCTTAAGTCAGGTTTCTGAACAAACCCAGGCTGATATAATCTCTAAAATTCCTCTAGGACGAATGGCTGATCCATATGAAATTTGGTTAGCTATGCGTTTTATCATTGAATGTGATTATTTTACAGGTCGGATCATTGAAGTAGATGGTGGAGCTGATATTAGTCATTAGTCATTTGTCATTTGTATTACTCCCTTCGGTGTTCTCAGATTACCTATAAAAATGTCTCCCACTCTTCCCACTCTTCCCACTCTTCCCACTCTTCTCCCTCTTCCCACTCTTCCCCCTCTTCCCCCTCTTCCCCCTCTTCCCCCTCTTCCCGTAGCGATTCTAGGAGAGGTTCCCTGGAGGTATACAGGTACCGACGAGGACTAATTGTGACAATATCGTAAGTCCTGTTGTATTTATCGCTCAAATCTGGCAATATTCTCATAAGACCTGAAAAATTAGCCAAAATCCAAAATTCTCTTTGTAAGTACTTACTGTTTTTTATACCACGTTTATTTTTCGCCACCTATCTATTTATTACATTCTGAGTATTAATTATGACTTTTTCAGAAGTAGACGACTTTGAACTTTTGGAATTACTTCTTGAAGAAGAAGGAGTTGATCGCCAAGAAGACAAGTTTCTGATTGAGCGTCGTGGTGTAACAAAAGCTCCAGCATCTTACCAACAAAGACGTTTATGGTTTTTGTATGAATTAGAACCTACTTCTTCAGCCTATAATATCTGTGCTGTCTTTCGTCTAGATGGCAAGTTAGAGATAGAAGCTTTAAAATTAGCCTTTCAACAATTACAGCAACGTCACGAAAGCCTCCGCACTACATTTATGACTATTGACGGTGAACCGTGGCAAAAAATTCACCCTCATCCCTTATCTGAACTACAATTAGAGGATTGGAGCGATATTGCATCAGCAGAAATTGAAGAGAGAATTTCTGGGATCGCACCTGTAGAGTCACAATATTCTTTTAATCTGGAGAGGGGTCCATTGGCTCAGATGCGGCTTTATCATCTGACCCCAACAGAACATGTTTTAGCCCTGACTTTTCATCATATCATTGCTGATGGTTGGTCTTTGGGGATCATTATTCAAGAATTAGCTAGTCTTTATCATTTAGACCTCAAAGGAGATAGTACTGGACTTGAGGAGTTAAGGATTCAATATGCTGATTATGCTATTTGGCAAAAAGAGCAATATAACGATGAAGTGATATCGACGCACTTGGATTATTGGGAGAATCAATTAGCCCAATTACCAGTGCTGCAATTTCCGACGGAGTTCCCGAGACCGAAGCTACAATCGTTTCAGGGAGATTTGTTTAGTTTCTCTATCCCTGCTTCCCTAACTACTAAAATTCGCCAATTTACAAGCCATGAGGATGTCACTCTGTTTATGACTCTGATGGCTGCTTTTAGTGTGTTTCTGGGTCGTTATTCTGGTCAGGATGATATTCCTGTCGGTACTTCTATTGCTAACCGTCCGGGTATTGACAGCGAAAAACTGATCGGTTTTTTCGTGAATATGTTGGTGATTCGCACGGATCTGTCTGGGGAGCCAAGTTTTCGTACTCTGGTGAGGAGAGTTAAAGAAACTGTTCTCCAAGGTTTTGACCATGCAGATGTGCCTTTTGAGACTCTGGTGGAAAGGTTACATGTAGAGCGTGATACTAGCCGCAATCCTCTGTTTCAAATTGCGTTTACTTTGTTGAATGCGCCTAAAACTCAGTTGAGTACAGGGGGTTTAACTGTTAGTCCTTTGGCTAATAAGGAAGCTGCTCGTTTTGATTTAGAACTGTTTATTACAGAGAGTGAAGACAGTCTAGAGGGTGTTTTTTCTTACAATACTGATTTGTTTAGTCGGGAAACGGTAGAACGTTTTAGCCGTCATTTCTGCAATTTACTGGAGAATTTAGTCACCCAAGGGGATACTCCAGTCTGCCATTTACCGATTCTGCTGACCGAAGAGTATACTCAGTTAATGCCTGCAACTCCCAGTCAGAGTTTTGCGGTGGAGTCTTGTTTGCATGAAGTTTTTAGCCAACAAGCAGCTTTGCGTCCCCAAAAAACGGCGTTAAGTTTTGCAGATGAATCTCTGACCTATGGAGAGTTAAATGAACGTGCGAACCGTTTAGCACACCATTTGATTGCTTTGGGGGTGAAACCGGAATCACGGGTGGGATTGTGGCTGAATCGTTCTTTGGATATGGTAGTAGCGATTCTGGCTGTGTTAAAAGCGGGAGGTACTTACGTTCCTTTTGATCCTGATTATCCTGCGGAACGGGTGATTTATATGGTTGAGGATAGCCAGGTTGGGGTTATACTCACCCAAGAGGAATTTAGGGAACAACTTCCAGCACACGAAGCAGAGGTGGTTTTTCTGGATCAGATCCAAGGGGAACTGGAAAAACAGAAGTCTAGTAATCCAGAGGTGAGAATTTGTCCGGATAATGCTGCTTACATTATTTATACTTCTGGTTCCACTGGAAAGCCTAAAGGGGTGGTGGTTAGCCATAGGAATGTGGTGCGGTTGATGTTAGCCACAGAAAATTGGTTCCACTTTAATCATCAGGATGTGTGGACTCTGTTTCACTCCTATGCTTTTGATTTCTCTGTATGGGAGATGTGGGGTGCTTTCTTCTTTGGTGGAAGTTTGATTGTGATTCCTTATTTGGTGAGTCGTTCAGCGGAAGATTTTTATAATTTGCTGTGCGATCGCCGAGTTACGGTTTTAAACCAAACTCCATCAGCTTTTCGACAATTGATCCAAGCAGAGTCTGTGATTTGTCGAGAAAGTGAACTAAATCTGCGTTATGTGATTTTTGGGGGAGAAGCTTTAGATTTAGGGAGTTTAGAACCTTGGTTTGACCGTCATGCTGAGGATTTTCCCCAGTTAGTCAACATGTATGGAATTACGGAAACAACGGTACATGTGACTTATCGTCCGATTCGCTTCCGGGATGTGAAGCAGCAACGGGGTAGTTTAATAGGTCAACCGATCCCGGACCTTTGTATTTATATTCTGGATGGTTATGGACAACCAGTACCCACGGGAGTGGTGGGTGAAATGTATGTGGGTGGAGGAGGTGTCACCCGTGGTTATCTGAATCGACCCCAGCTGACTGCCGAGAGGATGGTGGTGAACCCTGCTAATCCCCAAGGAGGAGACCGAATTTATAAAACAGGGGATTTGGCTAGATATTTACCTAATGGGGAAATCGAATATTTAGGTCGTAATGACCATCAGGTGAAGATTCGCGGTTTCCGGGTGGAATTGGGTGAAATAGAAGCAGTTTTAGGTAACAGTCCTGGTGTACATATTGCCCGTGCGATCGCTCAACAGTCAAGTGAGGACGATTTTCGATTAGCTGCATATATTATTCCGGAAAAGGACTTGACAAAGGTACCTGAGTATGGTTCCCTGATTAGGGAACAGACAGAGGAATGGCAATTTACTTTTGATGAGACCTATAGCACTGAGGTAGGGGAAACAGAGGTAGATTTTAATATTGCAGGTTGGAATAGCAGTTATGACGGTCAGGCAATTCCTTCAGGGGAGATGCGTCAATGGCTGGACAATACTTTAGCGCATATTCAAGCTTTGCGTCCCCAACGGGTTCTAGAAATTGGATGCGGTACGGGGATGATTTTGCTCAATATTGCTGCTGATGTAGAATCTTATTGGGCTACTGATTTTTCTGTTGAAGCTATTTCTCGTTTAGAGATGATTAGCAACAGTCGTCAGTTGTCGAATGTGCGTTTGTTGCAGCAGGAAGCGATAGATTTTTCTCATCTTCCCTCAGGTTACTTTGACACGATTATCATTAACTCGGTTGCTCAATATTTCCCCTCTTTAGAATATTTTCAGTCAGTAATTGCAGGAGCTTTGGGTAAACTAGCTCCAGGAGGAAGTATTTTCATCGGGGATAATCGCCATTTACCACTTTTAAGTACTTTTCATACCAGTGTCGCCTTTGCCCAAGCTCCTAGTCAAATGGATCGTCAAGGTTTTGCACTCCAGGTACAACGGATTGCGGACAAGGAAAATGAATTGGTGATCGATCCCGCTTTGTTTGTGCATCTGAAGCAAGATTTCCCGATGGTGGATAGGGTAGAAATTCACCTCAAAGGGGAAAAAACAGATAATGAATTAAGCAAATACCGTTATGATGTGGTTGTCCATACCAAAGACGGAAGAGAAAATGGTGATAGGATAAATCCAGATTGGCAAGATTGGCAAACCTTAAATTGGCAATTAAGGGATTTGCAGTCATATTTGCTGAGTAAATCTGGAACTGTGGTGGGTTTACGTGGTATTCCCAATGGTCGTTTGGTGAGTGATGGAGCTATTTGGCAATGGTATAAAGGTAATGGTGAACCTGATACGGTGGGAGAATTGCGGGAGAGTCTGGATCAGTTGGATAGTTCCCTAGGGATTGACCCCGCAGACTTACAAATCCTGGCTAGAAACATGGATTACGATGTGATTCTCAGCTACTCAGGAGATTTTGGTTCTCATTATTTTGATGCTTGCTTCTATCCTGCAACCAATGGTACAGGAAAACGGCGTTGTCCCCAAATGCCTATTACCCAAAATGGAGTTGGGGTGAAATCAAGTAAATTATATTCGGTGAATCCCCTCCAAGGACGCTTTGCCAGGTTACTGATTAGCCAGTTAAAGCAACAAGCGGGGGAACAACTACCAGAATATATGCGACCTTCCACATTTGTGCTTTTGGATAGTCTGCCTTTAACCCCCAGTGGTAAACTGGATTTGCGTTACCTCCAGCAATCAGAACCAGAAGCAGCGATCGCCAACAATAACCAGGTTGCTAGTCCACCCACAACCCAGACTCAACAAAGGTTATATAAATTATGGCAGGATGTACTTGGTATAGACACCATCGGAGTGGAAGATGACTTTTTCGCTTTAGGGGGACATTCTTTACTCGCGACCAAATTGGTTTCTCGGATTCGGGAGGAATTCAACATTTCGTTCCCGTTACGCAAGGTTTTTGAGTATCCCACCATCGCAGGTTTAGCAGGGGAAATTGATGCTCTAGGGTTAGAGAATCAGCAGCCAGAAGAACAAAAACAAGAAATACCCAAAGTTACCCAAAGAGAAAATCTTCCCCTCTCCTTTGCTCAACAAAGACTCTGGTTTTTGGATAAACTGGAACCACAAAATCCAGCTTACAATATTATGGTCGGTTTCCGCTTAACCGGACAGTTAAACCAGTCAGCATTAGAGCAAAGTTTACAAACAATAGCCCAACGTCACGAAGTTTTACGCACCACCTTTGCTCAAGATCATAGCGGAAATCCCATCCAAATTATCCACGAATTCCGGGAAATTCCCCTAAATATCATTGATTTAAGGGATTACCAACCAGAAGAAAGGGAAGCCCAACTGCAAACAGCAGCAATGGCACAATCACTACATCCCTTCAACCTCCACGATGATACATTAATTCGGGTTTATCTCTACCGTCTAGAAGAAAATGTCCATGTGTTGGTAGCAGTGATGCATCATATTGTTTCCGATGGTTGGTCTTTTGGAATTCTAGTCAAAGAATTGTCCTCCTGCTACACAGCTTTTTGTCAATCACAACAAGAACCCAATTTAGCACCACTATCTATACAATACGCTGATTTTGCCCATTGGCAACGCACCACCTTTGAGCAAACCCAACTGCAACAACAACTGGATTATTGGCGACAGGAACTGAGTGGAGAGTTACAATCCTTAAAGTTACCTTGTGATTTCCGACCTCCAGCGATCGCTAATTATGAAGGAAAAGCTATATCCTTCACGGTAGATCCTCAAAACTACCAAGCTTTTAAACAACTGTGCGAATCCCAAGGTGTGACTTTATTTATGGGATTGCTAGGGGTGTTTAAAACCTTGTTAATGCGTTATTCTCAACAGCATGACTTGCTAGTGGGAACTCCCATTGCCAATCGCAACCGCAAACAAACTGAAGACCTAATTGGCTTTTTTGTCAATACCCTAGTAATTAGGACTGATTTGAGTGGTAATCCCTCATTTATCACCTTGCTAGAACGGATTAAAGAGAAAACCCTACAAGCTTATGCTCATCAGGACTTACCTTTTGAAAGGTTAGTAGAAGAACTGCAACCAGAGAGAAATCTCAGCCACAACCCCTTGTTCCAAGTGATGTTTGTGTTGCAGAATGCACCCCTAGGCAAGTTAGAATTACCTGGTTTAACTTTAAGTCCCCTAGAATTAGAAAGTGTTACCGCGAAATTTGACTTAACCCTGTCCATGACTGAGACAGAAACAGGGTTAGAAGGTAAATGGGAATATAAGACTGATTTATGGAAACCAGCCACCATTACCCGCATCGCAGAACATTTCCAAACCCTGCTAGAGGAAATTGTAACTAACCCGCAGCAACCTTTAACAGAATTACCCCTACTCACTCCCAGGGAACGACATCAACTAGGGGAATGGAACAATACCCAGATGGATTATCCCCAAGATTTGCATATCCATCAAATGTTTGCAGCACAAGTAGAACAGACACCGGACGCAGTCGCAGTAGTATTTGCAGGTGAAGAATTAACCTACCGAGAACTCAACACCCAAGCCAATCAATTAGCACATTATCTGCAAAATTTGGGAGTTAAACCAGATACCCTGGTAGCAATCTGCGTTGAACGTTCCTTGGAAATGTTAGTTGGGGTGCTGGGAATTCTCAAAGCTGGTGCAGCATACTTACCCCTAGATCCTACCTATCCCCAGGATCGTTTAGCATTTATGTTGTCAGATGCTCAAGTATCAGTATTGGTAACCCAACAGTTTTTGCTGAATGACTTACCAGAAACTGATGCTAATATCATCTGCTTAGATACATTTTGGGAAATTATTGCCCAAGAAAGCGAAGAAAATCCCACCAGCGACATCATTCCTGACAACTTAGCCTATCTAATTTACACCTCTGGTTCCACAGGTAAACCCAAGGGAGTACAAATCAGCCATAAAAACCTAGTTCACTCCCTGATGGCTCGTTTTGCTTGCTATAGTGAACCCGTAACTAATTTCCTATTACTCTCATCCTTAGCATTTGATGCTTCCATCCCTGGCATATTTTGGACACTTTGTCAAGGAGGAACTCTGCATCTACCAGAGGAAAACTCCCAATGGGAACTACCAAAACTGATTCAACTCATAGCCCAAAACCACATCTCCCATTTAATCAGCCTTCCCTCTCTCTATGGATTAATTTTAGAGCAAGCCAAACCAGAACAATTAGCTTCTCTGAAAACAGTAGTTGTGGTAGCTGAAGCTTGTTCCCCAGAGTTAATTAAGCATCACTCTCAACAACTCCCAGAAACATCTTTATTCAACGAGTATGGACCCACAGAAGGAACAGTTTGGAGTAGTCTATACACCTTATATCCTTACCAGGAACCATTAAAAATCTCCATTGGACGTCCCATTGCCAATACCCAATTTTATATCTTAGATCAAGCCTTGCAACCACTACCCGTGGGAATTCCTGGTGAACTATATATTCATGGAGTGGGACTCACCAGGGGTTATCTCAACCGTCCAGATTTAACAGCAGAGAGATTCATTCCCAATCCTTTCAGTAATCAACCGGGTAGCCGTTTGTATAAAACTGGTGACTTAGCTACTTATCTTCCAGATGGAAACATTGATTTTCTGGGACGGATTGATAACCAAGTCAAAATACGTGGTTTCCGCATCGAGCTAGGTGAAATTGAAACCATTCTCTGTCAACATTCTTCCGTAAGGTCAGGTGTAGTTGTAGTTAACGAAGACAAACCAGAGGATAAATCTTTAGTAGCTTATGTCACCACCTACGAAGAACAAGTCCTGTCTACCAACGCCCTACGCCGCTTCCTGCAAGAAAAACTCCCCGACTACATGATACCCAGCAACTTTGTCATATTAGACACCATACCCTTGATGCCTAATGGCAAAGTTGATCGTAAAGCCTTAGCAGGTGCATCATCCAATACCAGAGTCCGTTCCAGCAAACAAATTTTACCCCGGACACCCTTAGAACAGAAATTAGCACAATTATGGGAAGAAACACTGCAAATTAGTCCCATTGGTGTCACCGAAAACTTCTTTGATTTAGGGGGTCATTCTCTCCTAGCAATTCGCTTACTAGCAGACATCGAAAAGCATTTAGGATACAGTCTTCCCCTGGTAGTCTTCTTCCGGGAAGGAAGCATCGAGAAAATTGCTGCCATGCTAGAAAGAGAGTACGAAACAAATGACTCTCAACTTCTCATCCCTCTACAAACCAAAGGAGATAGACGACCTCTATTTCTCATCCACCAACATGGGGGTTATGGATTATCCTACTCCGTTCTCGCTGAAACTTTAGGTCAACAACAACCATTATATGCTCTACAAGCTCGTGGTTTAGATGGCAAACAACAACCCCTAGACTCCATTAAAACCATGGCTTCCACTTATCTAGAAGTGATTCGAGAAATCATACCCTCAGGTCCCTATTCCCTTGGTGGTCACTCCTTCGGGGGACTAGTGGCTTTTGAAATGGCTTCTCAATTAGAAGCTGCTGGAGAAGTGGTTGAAAATCTGCTGATTCTCGATACCCATCCTCCCTTACCAACTGCTGAATTAGAATCATCCCTGGACGATGATACCGCTCTTTTAAACTTCTTAGTTGAACAAATTGGACTGCATGTAAACGAAACCATAAATGTTTCCCTAGAGGAACTTTCAACTCTAGAATCAGCAGCACAATTAGATTATGTACTAGAAATTTTACATAAGCATGAACTAATTCCACCTGATGCTGGCAAAAATTTCCTAACTGGTTTTATGAACGTTTACAAAGCCAATTCCCAGGCTGTTGTTACTTATCAACCCCAACCAATTAAATCTCCCCTATCCATCTTTAAAACCCAAGGACTATCAGAACAATTTCCTGACGATTCCACAGTAGGTTGGCAAAAATTAGCTAATGGAGAAATCAATGTTTACCCCCTAATTGGTGACCATCAAAGTATTTTGAAATCACCTCATGTAAATCATCTTGCCCAAGCCATAAAAAACGTCTTAATGAACACCGATTAACTCGTTTAACTGGTTTCCAGGCTCAGCCTGGAAACCCATATATACGAGGCTCTGCCTCGTGTCAAATCCGGAGGCAGCAGCCCACCCGAAAATACATTACAAGGTAGAACGTTGTAACGAGAAAATGAACACTGATTAACTCGTTTCTGGGCTGCTGCCTGGAAACCCATACACCGGAGGCTCTGCCTCCATACTTCACAGGAGGCAGAGCCTCCCGAAAATGCATTACAAGGTAGAACCTTGTAACGAGAAAACGAGAGAACCTTGTAACGAGAAAGGAACAAGAAACTAAGGTTAGAAAGAGGTATTTTTGTTGCAAACTGCTGTTATAAAACCATAAAAAAAATCCACCACTAAATAACGAGAAAAAAATATGAATATCACTACAGAAAATAAATTTGAGGGAACAGCAGTCAATCAAATTGAACGTATTCATAAACCTACACCAGAGGAATTTAAACAAAAAATCCTTTCTTCGAGAAAACCAGTGATTATTACTGGAAAAATGACTGATTGGAAAGCATTATCTTTATGGTCAGTTGATTATTTAAATAATGTTGTTGGTGATAAAGAAATTAATATTCACGTCTCCAAAAACAAAATATTCAACGTCGATCCAGAAGCTGGATTTACCATAGTTAGTAAAAAAATGAAGTTTACCGACTTCACAAATTGGATTGTTCAAGAAAAAACCACAGAAGAATACTATTATCTCCAGCAAAGTCCTATTACAATCACCTTTCCCGAACTGGTTCCAGATATAGAGATTCCAGATTACATTGATAAGAAATTATTTATGATTACAAATCTCTGGATGGGTACTGGTGGTAATGTCTCACCATTACATCACGATATGTCAGAAAATTTGTTATCTCAGGTGCGTGGTCGCAAACGGGTTTTATTATTTGCACCAAAACAAACTTCTTTACTATATCCTTATCCCGCACATTCAAAAATACCCCATATGAGTCAATTAAATATTGACCAACTTGACATTGATAAATTTCCTAAATTTCAAAAAGCAAAATATATGGAGTGTCTGCTAGAACCAGGTGAAATGCTTTTTATTCCAGCTTTTTGGTGGCATCAAGTGTACTCTCTAGATCAGCTAAATATTTCTGTTAATTTCTGGTGGAAAACACATTTTAAAGAGTATTTTACACCACCTGGAAGGCGATTAGTAGCACAAATACCTGGTCTGATTTGGCACACTCTCAAGAATTTTGCAGGGGGAAACTCTCGCCATTCTCAAGAAACAAGTCAGTCCTGATAAAAAATTTTTCACCCCCACTCACTACCCTGAAACACCTATAGAATCTATTGCTGCTAGATTAGGACTAGGTATACGTAGTGGAAAACTTTGGGCAGCACTTAGATTATACTTGGGAACAGCCACAAAGTATTTCAGTTTCTAATTGGAATTAGTACAGTCAATCAATAGACATCGTCATGAATTTCATAAATTAGACTTCCAAACATCCTATTAAAGGTTGTTTGGAAATCATTGTGTTTAATATTAATAATTGAGATTATTAAATAATTGTAAATTTGAGTAACACCAGCAAATTTTTTCTCGATTAATAAGTTTTTTTTATATTGTATAAGGTTGGGGGATTGAAAAATTTTTGACAGGAGTATAAAACTTTTCTACTACCTGAAAAAGAAGCTCAATAGCTTGCTGTAAAAAGGATAAGATTTGTAGAAAGACAAATTTATTTTGGTATATAAATCTGGTTTATAAGTCTTGGTTGACTAATAAATCGCTAAATTTAATTTAGCAAATATTGATTTATCAAAAGGATATTGCAACAAAAAAGAGTGGAAGAGTTGGCTTTTTAGCCGTCGTTCAATATGGAATATAAATTATTCACTTTATAACTAAGCCAGGTCTATTTTGAAACCCATGTTTTTTTCTTGACCGGGTTTTATTTCCAAATCCTATGCTATGACCTGTAGTTTATGACAGGTTAGAGTACCCGTCTACTTTGTTCCCTGTATCCTATTCACTTTTTAACAATTTAAACCTTAGACTTGGAGGAGGTTTACTTTCAATTTCAAAGGGTTTTAGGTTATGATTTCGGATATGGAATTTACCAATAATAAATAGGTCAAGAAAACTCTAACTACAGCACCCGTTCCAAAACAATTATCATCATCAATAATTGGGTATTTTGTAGAAAGTAGTGAAATTTGATTTTTTATATAAAAAATATATATATAAAAAATAATATATCCTTGCCAATTTCTTTATATATTATTAGAGGTATTGAGAAAATCCTTACAAAATTCAAATTATGGTCTCACAGTTGCAATTATCCTCTTTAACCCCAACTCCAAGTAGAACAACACAGAACGAGGTACGATGGTTGGAGTGGATCAAACAACAGGATGATCCATATCCTGCACTACGGGTTTTTAGTGAAAATTATCATTATTTTTCAATCAACCAGGCAGTATCTTTTGCACGTCTGTTTTCAGTTATTCCTGCACATGACCGAGACTCATTGGTTTTCCTGGCAGATATGCTGCATCAGGAATTAGGACAAGGGAAATCAGACACTGTACACTCGGTCATTTTCGAGCGTTTTGCCAAAGCGGTAGGAGTGGATATGAGCAAATTGCCCCTTGCTGCCGATCAGGTAGTTGAGGGTGTCCGTTGGTATGCTTGCGAACTGGACAGGGGATTTGGAGGCTCATTGCCTTGTGCTTTAGCTACCTATCAATTTGTGGAAGGTTCTGGAATCGATACCTATGCACCATTGCTGGGAATTCTGCGGGATATAGGTCTGTCAGAAGAAGATTTAGAATTTTTCACCTTGCACGCAGAAGTTGAAATTGACCATACTGCTATCGCAGCTAATATCGTTGAGCGTGCCCGTGAAACCTTTACTCCGGAACAAAATCAAGCCTTTAATACCCAAAAGTGGTTGTTGCAAAGGGCTTGGGAGCAATTCTGGGGTGATATACTCTTAGCATGTCAGCGAGAAACTTCTAATTTGGCTGTTTCAAATTAATCTGTGATTTTGTCTGTAATCTATCGACAATAGCGTTTGAGAATCCCTCAGCCTTACTTAAGGCTGCATCTATCTGTTTTCCTCACTCTAGGTAGTTTGTTTCTCCCTTCCCCTAAGGTAAGATGAAGCAAACTACAGGGAGGTTTTTTGCCCTTAGTCCTCTCTGTACCCTTTATGTCCTAAATGGGTAAAACAAAATTCATACTTGCTCTTAAAAAGATAAGTTTTGATCCAAAGGTTAGGTAGGTAATAAAAATGGTTAAAATTGAGTCATTAAAAACTAAAATTGAGTCCCTAGGAACTAGTACTGGAAAGATAATTAATCGTAGTGAGGATTATCCAGATATTTTTCATCTTCCTGTGGCAGAGATTATGGATCTGTTCAGAACATCAGGAATTCTTCTTTTTAAAGGCTTTGGTGTCACTCATAACCAAATGAAGAAGTTTGCCGAATTGTTAAGTTCTAACTTGGTGGAAGATTATGTCAGACCCAGAGTTGATGAGGATCAATTTATCCATTTTGTAGATCCAGGAATGGGGGATTTGGTAGTCCATAGCGAACACGCATATTCTCCATTTCGTCCCGATGTTATTTGGTTTTGCTGTGCTGTACCAGCTGCACAGGATGGTGAAACCATATTTTGCGATGGTCTACAGGTGTGGAAAGAACTGAGTGAAGAAACAAAACAGTTATTTCTTGCTAAAAAACTAAATTTCGTTTATGAGAGTATCCCCTCTGAGATATTCAAGAGATTTATTTCCCCGGATGCTACCATAGCAGATATTAAGCTGATGCTAGACAATCTTGAAGGTGTAACATACCAGATTAATCAAGATGAATCTATTAGAATGGAATATGCTTGCTCTGCTGTGGTGAAAACCAAATATGGTAATTATGATGCCTTTGCCAATAGTCTTTTACCACAGTATGCAGGAGCAGGAAAAGCAGCTTTTGCAGATGGTTCACTTGTTCCCGATGCAGTGATTGACGAAATCAAGAAAGTCACAGACAAATTGATGGGTAAAATATCATGGGAATCTGGCGATTTAGCAATGATTGATAATTCCAGATTTATGCACGGTCGCAGAGAATTTAATGATGAAAAACGGCAGATTTTTAGTACCCTAAGCAATCTTTAAATATTGCAATTGCAGCATTAGCTGTAGCAATGGTAACTTGAAAAAGTTATTAATTTATAAAGATTAATTTATCAAGAGATGGTGATGGATAACAACCAAAAAAATACTCCCTCATCTGCCAGTTTTATCTTGTCCTGCGCTCGCTCTGGATCATCATTGCTACGCTATATCCTGGACACCCATCCAGACATTGCTAGTCCAGGTGAACTGAAGACAGGGAAATTATCTAAAAATTTGTACGACTTTGTGGCATCAACAGTGGGAGCAGCTTCTTCTATTACTGATCCAGCAGCAAAAAACCGTATGGTGCTTGCCAAAGTCAGGCAGATTATGTCAGGAGTGTTGAACGAATATGTTGCGGCTAAAAACAAGCGCATATGGTGTGAAAAATCACCGCAAAATTTGGATGATCTTGAAATAATCAAAGCAGTATTTCCAGATGCTAAATATATTTGCTTGTATCGTCATGCCATGGATACGGTACACTCCTTGATTGAAATGGCTTCTCCTGCTGAAAAGAACTCTGAAGATATTGTCAGTACAATGGTCAAATATTGGATTGACAAAACCAAAACGCTTTTGATGTATGAGCGGGACAATAGTGGGCAATGTTTCCGAATCAAGTATGAATCTTATGTGATTAACCCAACGGAAACCTTGGAACCTATGTTTAAGTTTTTGGGTGTTGATTGGGATAACTCCTTATTAGACAAGGTATTCTCGGTAGATCACGATCCAGGTTTAGGAGATCCAAAGTTGATTTACTCAACCCAGGTTCACCAAAATTCTATCGGTAAGGGATCAAAGATTAGCCGTTCGCATATTCCTGAACCTCTCCTCAAACAGATGAACATGCTTCTGGAAGAACTGGACTATCCAGTGGTGGGAGATGATTGGGATACTGCACCATCCCCATACCGTACAATGGATACAACGCTAGCACAAGGTAAAACTATTTCCAGTGTCGGGGAGATTTTTACCAGCTACCTTCCTGAGCAAATCAAAGAATGGAAAGACAATCTGCCAGATAGTAAAATCATTGGCAAAATAGTGGTAACTGGCCATGACGGTGGAATCTGGATAATCGACTTGACTAAGCCCAGCAACTGGATTAGCCTTGGAGATGGTGAGGCTAACTGCACCATCACTCTTGACTCCCAAACTCTTATGGACATAGTCAACGGTAAACAGAATCCTCTAGAGGCTGTGATGCAAGAGAAGGTGCATATGAGCGGTGACATGTCACAGGCAGAAATGTTAGGTCTGCTAGTGGTGGAGGGTTCACACAAGCAAAATATTGCTGATGAATTTTGGTGGCGAAATGTGGCAGTGAAAGTTGCTCAAGAAACTAGAATTTATTAAGAGGTTATTTATAAAGTAAACCTTAAGACCCAAGAAACCGGGTTTCTTTGAGACTAAGTACGATGCGGATTCGATACTCCACCTATAGAAACCCGGTTTCTCCCTACACCCATAGACTTAATATTTACTTTATAAATGGTCTCTAAATGTTCAATCTGCACTCTGTTTTGTGTTTTGAGATTCGTAAAAATATTCACTGAATAATTTAGAGATAATATCTACATCTGTAGATAATTTTGTTTTCTAATCATCATTTTTCATAATTATTATGATTAAAACCATTGCTGCCGATAATCAATTTGCACAAGGAAATCGACCAACTAATAATGGACAGCCTAAGCGCATTCCCCTGCCTATTTTGGAGAATTTTGATCGGGAATTGTTTCAGCGCGAATATGCTATACCAACCCAGCCTGTGATTTTAAAAGGTGCTGCTGCATCTTGGCAAGCTGTTCAATCTTGGACACCACAATATTTGGCAGCGAAATACAAAGATGTGCAAATTACTCCCAAAGTTAATTTGCCTGACGCAGAAGTTCCATATGTATACAAAGATAAAAATCACCGCCAGGAAATGACCATTGGCGAGTTTGTGGAGTTGATGGAATCTGGGAACAGTTGCTACTTCGATCAGGTAAATATGAACACTTTTGAAGAGCTTCATAATGATTACAACTTTGAGGAATTAGGAGCATGGAATTTACACCTTACTGGTCTGTGGGTAGGTTCATCCACACGCTCAGGACTACACTATGATTGGTCTGACAACCTTTTAGTGCAAATACATGGAACCAAGAAGGCTGTTTTGGTTTCTCCAGAAGATTCTCCTAATCTCTATCCATTCGCTGACAATCACACTAAAAGCCAAGTTCCCTGTGAAAACCCAGACATCAAAGCCCAACCAAGGGTAAAAAATGTCACTTTCTTTGATGGTTTCCTGGAACCTGGAGATGTGCTATTTATTCCCAAAGGATGGTGGCACTATCTTAAGTCTTCAGAAAGTTCTATCAGCTTAACATGCTGGTATGGTATAGCTCAGACTCCTATGGATCAATTTAAAATTATGGTTCGTATGGGTCGTCCGAGTATTTGGTTTGCCTTACTACGAGATTTCTTATGGCATGGTGTACTACAACGACCCTTTGAATATCGCCTTTACGGTTTAGCTCCCACTGGACAAATGAGTTACGAACTGGTCACTTCCATTCTGCAATTTTGGCGTCGCTAAAGGATATTATGGATTATTATTAACTGACTTAGTCTGAAAAAATACATCCAGTGCAATTGGGATAAACTGAATTTGAGGACGGGTTGTTTCTTTCCGTTAAGTCTGGAGGTAACAGCCTGCTTTATATGCACCTTTAGGCAGAGCCTAGTACCGCTGCCTTGGAAGTCAAAAGTCATAGACGCGTAAGCGGCTTCTCGAAGAGTAAGTCAAAAGTACTGTGACCTCTAGCTTTAACCTTCCATAAATGGTTGCTTTATTTACGCCGCACTGTACTAGGGCGTGTTTTCAAAGTATCTTGTAGGTTGGGTAGAACGGAGTGAAACCCAACAAATCGAACGAAGAATGTTGGGTTTCGTCCCTCAACCCAACCTACAGTTGAGGTTAATGTGAGGTTTGAAAACACGCCCTAGAGGTGATTTAATGTAATGTAAAGTCTAGATATCTGGTTCGTTTTCTACTAATCTGAGGGGAGGATATTGGTAAGCAAGAGTTGTAAAGAGCATAGTTACCCCACCCATGACTAAGAACATTAAACCAATGCCGCGTCCTTGACCAACACCAATGATTTGTCCCACGCTTTCCGACAATAAACCACCCGCAGCCATTAAAGGTTCAAAGACATAGTCAGCAAGGGGACCAGAAATAATATAAGCCAATGATATCAATACACCACAAATAGTTCCCGAAAAAGCGAAAACTCTTCCTTGTACATCAATTTGAACTTTTTTTTGCAGCATAACTTGAATAGAGCTACTAATAATTGGTGTAGCAAAAAAGAAGAAAAAACCAGCAATAGCAATCAGCCATACTTTCGCTTGTAAGCCTACAACTAGAATGCACAATCCACTCAGCAACATAGAGAGAAATAAATAGTTGATGTTGCTCACGGATTCTCCCCAAATAGTTAGAGCTAAACTACCCAAGAGCGTACCACTACCGCCAATAGACATCAACAAGCCCATTACAGTAGCTGAAGTAAAAGACATTACCAAAGGTACAGTCAGCACTCCCACAAAAGCGAACAGAAAGTTGATCATACCAAATAACATTATTAACCCTAAAATTCCTGGTTTTGTCTGAATGTAATTCCAAGCAAAAGCAATTTCAGAGAATATGGAAGTTTCTTTTAAAATACTTTTACTGGTTGTAGTTTGATATTCAGGGAACTGAATAAAAAAGAGTATGATCAAGGAAAAAACAAAAGTAGCTAAGTCGGTGAGAATAATCCCCCGAATTTCAATTGTTGCTATTAATATACCCCCGAGTAAGGGAGATATTAGTTGAGCTATGGAGGAACCAAGCTGAACTAGACCATTGGCTCTAGTCAGTTGCTCTTTGGGAACCAATAATGTTATGGCTGTGGTGTAAGCTGGTACCTGACAACCAACGCAGATGGAATTGACGCTTCTAATCAAGTAAATATGCCAAATTTCCAGGTTACCAGTCACGAATAGTATTCCCAGTGCTCCTGTACATAAACCTGAACCTAGGTCGCTCATAAACAGAACCCAGCGCTTATCGAAGCGATCCACAAGGGTACCCAATACTGGAGAAAGTATGACACTTGGTAAAGTCGTTGACAAAGTCGTCAGAGCTAAATCTGTGACTGATTCGGTATGTTGATATATCCATATACCTAATGCAAAGCCAGTGATACTAGAGCCAACTGTTGATATAAATTTTCCAAACCAGATTGGGATGAAACTTCCCATATCATTCATAATACGTACTTCCATTCAAGAAAAACCTTTGTATAAACAATACTTTCGCTATTTTACGCAAAAAATTTCAGGTTACAAGGCTGTTTACCTGATCTACCACAGTTGAAAATTTTGGGTTTTGCTGAATGAGAGTATGAATTTACAAAATACACCTCAACCGGGCTAAAGCCACCCCTTTGCTATGGTTAAGCGCGTTGTAGCAAGTGGCGTGGTGAGGTTTGTATTTAAGATTCATACCCTGATTCAGCAACGCCATTCAAAGTTTTGAGTTTTACTCTCACTCTCTATTCTAGAGCGATCGCTTTCCAGATATGATATAAAAAGGCACTACTTCACAAAAAACTGTCCATGCAGCTACTTAAAACCACTGACCAAGATTTTTCTAGCCAATTTTCAGCGTTTGTCAACGAACGTCGGGAAGCAACGGTTGATGTTAGTGGAACAGTCAGAGAAATTATCGCTGATGTCAAAGCACGGGGGGATGCAGCCATCAAGGAATACACTAGCCGCTTTGATCACTACAGTCCAGATTCTTTTCGTGTAAGTCATACTTTTCTGGCTGAGGGAGCAGCAAAATGTCCTGATAGTGTGAAAACAGCCTTAAAAGTAGCAGCGCAAAGGATTGCTGATTTCCACCGCAAACAACTACCGGCTAATATTGACTATAGTGATGAGGTGGGGGTTAAACTAGGATTAAATTGGGTAGCTTTATCTACCGTCGGTATCTATGTACCCGGAGGGAGGGCAAGTTATCCTAGTTCTGTGTTAATGAATGCCCTACCAGCCAAAATCGCTGGTGTAGAAAGGATTGTGATGACTGTACCCATGCCCCATGGGGAAATTAATCCCGCAGTTTTGGCAGCGGCACAAATTGCCGGGGTAACAGAAATATACAGTATTGGGGGAGCGCAGGCTGTTGCAGCTTTGGCTTATGGAACCCAAACTATTGTCCCTGTTGATAAAATTGTCGGACCTGGTAATGCTTATGTTGCGGAGGCGAAACGCCAGGTATTTGGTAGAGTAGGAATTGATAGCATTGCTGGACCATCAGAAATTTTGGTGGTGGCTGATAGTCAGAATAAACCTGAGTGGATAGCTTGGGATTTGTTGTCACAAGCAGAACATGACCCCAGTGCCCAATCTATTTTAATTACAGATTCCCAAAGTTTTGCTCAGGAAGTAATATCTGCAATCGATGTAATTCTGGATAACCTACCTACCAAAGCAGTAGCAAGCGCTAGCTGGGAAAAACATGGTGGGGTAATTGTGGTTGATAATTTAGCAGATAGTATTCCCCTGATAAATCAACTAGCGCCAGAGCATCTGGAATTATGCGTAGATGAACCGCAATATTTAGCACAGGAGATTAAGTGTGCTGGGAGTATGTTTTTAGGACGCTACACACCAGAAGCTATCGGAGATTATGTAGGTGGTCCCAACCATGTGTTACCTACGTCACGTTCGGCACGTTTTGCTTCCGGTTTGAGTGTGTATGATTTTATGAAGCGGATTACATATTTGCAATGCGACCAACAGGCTTTGCAGAGTATAGGTAAAGCAGCGATTACCCTTGCGGAAGCGGAAGGTTTACCCGCACACGGGGGAAGTGTATCAGTGCGGTTAGGGTAATTTTTTAGGATTACTAACTGCGTTTTTTAACGGTGGTGGTGTGTGCAAAAATGAGTTTTGACGGAGTTATACGTACTACTAGAATCAGTAACAGGAAACAGGTGGTTTCTCCCTGTTGCCTGTTGCCTTTTGCCTGTTCCCTTCTTGTTGATAAAAATAATGGCAAGCTTTTAAGAAGGGGTAATTAGAGTAGTTCATTAGTTTTAATTTCCTTGATATTGTTAATTTTTATCAAATTTTCCAAAA
>JAAUYI010051912.1_pt1 | contig 23134 bp, 13 predicted proteins | sample 7278041 | NCBI WGS metagenome assembly JAAUYI01 (sample SAMN14350216, study PRJNA611818) | marine sediment metagenome | isolation source: surface marine sediment (0.6m) | place: French Polynesia: Moorea | collected 2018-08
AAAAGCATTTTTGCTACTAAAAGTAGATAATGCTTCTAATAAAACATCTAAGCGTCGATTGGTATTTATATAACCAAACACTATTAATCGATAGGGTGGAGAGGTCTTAAAATTAGCTTTGTCACTACTATTAAGTTCGCTTTGATAGGGTAAGGGTATATAGCCAACTAACCAACGCTCTTCCTGGCTGAGACTATTGTAGACCTCTAGATTATGAGTAATAACTCCTACTGAATTTTCTAGGGCTAGAGGAGTAAACGGGTAATGTTGAGCGATAAGATCGGTTGATATAGCCCCAAGCCAAAAAGCTTCAGCAGCTTCCTTGCCTTCAGAACCATAATATCGCTGCATCTTTTCTATATAACCTTGTCGATCATTCCACTTTTCTTTGTAAAGATTAGCGAAAAAACCTTGTAACCTAAAGTCATGGAGAACAACTATACCAGGACATTGACGGCTAATTTGCCAGATATCTGCATGAAAATTAGCGTTATTACCAATATGATAAATATTCAAATCCCCCTGATTAATCTTTGCCCAAGGCATTCGATCGATTTGGTAATGACAAACTTCAGCATAATCTTCTATCTCTGACTTCTGAGTTGATTGATTTGTCCAAAGTACTATCTCTGCTTCCTCTTGTAGTGAAGGAAGTAACCGCATTGTATAGTCAGCAATATCCGTTGGAGCGGGTGGTAATGGTGAAAACCAGTTTATTTTCATAAAGTCAGCTTCTCCACAACGTTTGACCAAGTAATATTAAGGCTTTGATAGTATTTTTTCCCTGTAATCCCTAATTTGACTGCCCAATCTCGATTTTCCCAAATTTCATCCATTGCTGAAGCCAATGAGCTTGATGTTGGCTCTGCAATTAGTCCAGTTTCTTGATGACGAACAAATTCCAAAGGACCACCAGCATCAGTACAAGTGATTACGGGCTTAGAAGCTAACATTCCTTCGAGAGTAACATATCCATAATCTTCATCAAAAGGAGGATAGACTATACCAGTAGCTTCTGAATAATATTTAATTTTTTTCTCTTCACTGATTCTTCCTAAAAAGATAGCTCGATTAGATATTTTTAGTTGTTTAGCTAAATTTATTAGATACTTATCATAAGTTTCATCTTCTGACTCACCTGCAAAGATAACTCTTACGGGATTGCTGGTAGCTGCCATTGCTTGCAAAACAAGTTCTTGACGCTTAGTTGGATTGAGTCTGCTAGGAAAAAAGAAATAATTTTGCTCATCTTGACAATGAAATGAATCTGCATTTTTGGGCGGATGATAAAGAGGAATAGAATCAAAATTATTGAATTTTTGTAATCGTTGAGAGACATTTTTTGAATTAGTATAAATAGCTTTGCATTCACGCAAAACTTGATTATCGGCATTCATAATAGCCTCACGTATTTGCAGACCGTTAGGATATTGAGATAGTCCACAAAATTCGCTTCCCCATAAATCATAAGCATCTCGATGCTGATGAAGTAGCCATAAAACTTTATGGGGATGGGGAATTAAATAAGCAGGGAATTTTAATCCTATTACTAAGTCAATTTTTTTGCCGTTAGCTTCAGAAATATCTAGTAGACGAGATGCTAGCATAACATCGAGAATTCTGTCGCTGGGATACCATTTAAAAGGAATAGAAACAATCTCTACTTGGTGATTAGCTGACTTAAGAGCATTCACTAGAGATTCTGCGTGAATTTCTGCTCCTCCACGAACAAAAGGAACTTGTGCTGTAGTAACTATAATTCTCATGGTTTATAGCCTATAATTGCGTAATCTTGTGCGCCATAAAAATATCGATCGAGGGGTTTAGGTAAGTCAGATTTTTGTAATTGTTCTTCATCAAGAACAGGATTAAGATTGATGATGTTGACTGAGTGCAGACCTCTGGACTCAGCGACAAAACCGATCATTTCACTGGGTAAAGGATTACGATGAGTTGGGTCAAAATAAAAGTTACAACTACCAACTAAGATATTATTAGGATTAGGAGTTTCAAAAATAACTAAACCACCTGAATGCAACACTCGCAAAGCTTCATCAAAGAGTTGAATTAAAGCCTCAAAAGGGATATGTTCAATAATATGAAATCCAGTTATTGCTCCTAGGCTAGCATCGGGTAAAGATTTGATATAAGCAACGGCATTCCCTTCTATAGCATCTAAATTTCTGGCGCGACATTGCTCAACCATTACTCTGTTAAGATCGATTCCTTTAGCTTTGTATCCTCTATCTTGCAGAAGTTCTAACCATTCACCTCTACCACAACCAATGTCTAAAATTAAAGAATTTTTTTGGTCTAGTTTGGATTCTGCTAAATATGGTAAATAGAGTTTTTGTCGATCGATAATTTCTTCTCGACTACCGCGAAATCGATCTTCAAACGCTACATAAAAAGCATCTAGCAAGTGGGATTCTTCTTCTATAACAGTCTCTAATTGCTTTTGCTCACTAGGTTCTGACAGTCTTTTTTTGGCCTCTTCGAGAAAATTTGCAACTAATCTTTTTTGCTGATTGAGTTCGGACTTTAAGTAACTTATTTGTTGTTCTAAATATTCTACCTTTTTGACATTTGTGACTGATTTTTGCTCTAGGTTAATAACATAAGATTCTAAAATTTGAAAATTTTGCTTGTATTTTTGCTTTAAGTCAGTAACAGAAGATTCTAAAGTTTGAAAATTTTGATCGATTTTTGTATTTATTAAACTGACTTGTTGTAATAAATTTTCAGCCAATCTAAGAAATTGTTGAAGTGTTGCTAATATATTAAAATTTACTTCTCTTTGATCTTTAAATAAAAGTTTTAGACATACTAATAATATGAATGATAAAGGTCTTAGCAAAATCAATGGAAACCGATTTAATGATTGTGGCCATTGTGTACGAATTTCCGTTCTAGATTTTGCTGTATTAATAAAACCTTCGATGTATTTTACTTGTTGCTTTAAATGGTCTAAATTGACCTTAATAGATGCTTTTTTAGAATGTTTTATTTGTGAATGACAACCTGTTTCGTGGATGATTGCATTTTCAAGCTTATCAATATTAATTTCAGAAAAATTTATTTGAAGCATAACAACTACTAAATTTAATTTATAGTTTTTTACTCGATCCAAAATTCACATTATAGATTTATAAGCATTTAAGGTTAGACGTGCAGTTTTTGTCCAAGAAAATTGTTTTGCTCTCTTTTTTCCTTTTATTATTAGATTTTGGCGCAGTTGAGAGTTGTTAATTACTTCTAAAATAGCGTTAGCTATCTCGAAGGAGTTTTTAGGGTCTACTAGTAATGCTGCGTCTCCTGCTACCTCAGGTAAAGATGAAGTATTTGAAGTAACTACTGGAGTTCCGAATGTCATTGCTTCAATTACTGGTAATCCAAATCCTTCGTAATAAGAAGGGTATACTAAAAGATCTGCTTGTTGATAAAATAGCGCAACTAATTCATCAGATAAATAACCAAGGTGATGGATACAATGTTGCCAAGGAGAATTATCGATCGCTGTAAATATTGGTTGATCTAGCCATCCTTTTTTGCCAATGAGAATTAAGTTATGTTCTATTTTGTGCTTTTCTTTTAAATAATTAAAGCTTTCGATTAAAGTGTTGATATTTTTGCGGGGTTCTATAGTACCTACAAATAAAATGTATGGTTGAGATAAATAAGGAGCAAATTGTTGTTTTAATTGGTCACTTATGGGTTTTAAATGACGATCATTATGATAACGACTTGCTAAAGGTGTTACCCAAATTTTTTGGGGATTTACTTCTAAATATTTGACTATTTCTTCTTTGCAATATTGTGAACTTGTTATGATTAAATCTGTCCACTGCAAACATTTTCTGACTCGCTTTTGATATTGCTTAACTACAGAATCAATATAATTAGGATATTTAATGAAAGTCAAATCGTAAATATTAATTGTTTTTTTGATTTTTGTGAAAGGATAAATATTATAATTGGTTCCATGAAATATATTGGGTTCAGATAAAAGTGGTTCAAAATAACAAGGAAAAAATTTAGGACAATAATCAAGCATCAGATTAGATATCCTAGTTGGTAAAGGTAGTTGATAGTAAGGGGTATATTGTTGCAAACAATTAGGCAATCTTAAATTACCTCGCAACCAATTCTTGAATCCTGGTTGATAAGCCAGTCCGAGTTGAAAATTTTCTGAGGATTGTAATTTATATAAAGCATCGATCAAGTTAAGCAAATGAAATCCTACACCACTTGGCATAGAAGTTATAGGAGTGGCATCAATAACAATTCTTTCCATAACCACTGTCAGATTGAATAGCCTCAATTAAGTTGAGCTAGAGAGTAACTTACTCGCTTGTTGCTATGGTTTAAAAAACCAGGCACAAAAACGCGATCGCCCGCTATACTAACTATGTGTATTGATAGTTAAAACCGTGATGTCACGGTAATAATATGACGACAGTAAGATTACGGCAGTGAGATTACGGCAGTAAAATCTAATAGCAATACCAAAAAAAGTTAGGACATCTTATGTAAAAAGTAGCAAGTAGTAAGTAGTAAGTAGTGAGGGTCCTAATGCTAATACGTATTGCTCTTGTGAGAATTGGTATGGTATTAGGTGAAAATTAAGAAAAAAAATGGCTTTCAGATGGCTAAGGAGGGGATGAAAGGAACTTACTCTCTCTTCATTGCCATAATTTACCCAGTTTTCCTACAAAACCATGATAGGTGCCGAGAAGACAAGCCCAGATTTTATTTAATTGAGATTCATTTTCATAAAAGATAATTTTGATTATTGTATAAACTGCATACTTAATACGTCGTAAGCTGCTTGTTAAGCGATACCAACCTTGAGCATAACTAGTTTCTAAATAAGTATGATTACGACAGATATAGTAGTGACGTAGAGCAGAATAGTTGTGGATAGTCAATTCTCTTCGTAGAAATTTTACTTGTCGAGGATTTCCGAAACTATGATACATAATAGCTGAAGGAACAATTAGATTATGAAAACCTTTTTGTCTGAGTCGCATTCCATAATCTATGTCAATTCCATCTATAAACAAATCAGAACGAGGCGGTGAAATTGTTTTTGCTGCGGTCAAAGAAATAAGAGAACCAGAGGTAATAGGTGCATCGCATTCATAGGGATATTCTTGACTTTTGGGTGTATATCCAAGGAAAGTATCTTCCTTAAATATTGCGCCTTGAATTATTTGATTATTTCTTATATCTATGGGAGTAGGAGCGATAATGCCAATTTGATATTCATCATTAGACAGTTTTTGATATATCTTTAAAAGAATTTCAAGACAATCTTTTTTGGGAAAACTATCTTGATCGAATGCCCATAAAAAATCATATCCTTCTTGTAAAGACCAATTAACAGCCATTTCTAAACCCTTGCCAACACCCACGTTACTTGATTGATGATTTACAAAGACCAAATTATCTTGTCTTTGAATAATTGGAGTAGGAGAGTTGTCTACGATAAAAATAGCTTCAACTTGGTAAGATTGTTTTATGATACTTTGCAGGCACTTATTTAAAGCAACATTATCAATATAAGCAGTAATATAAGCTCCCACTTTATAAAACATAAATATAAAACATAAATTACAATTATTCTAAAACCTCAATCTTGTTATCTTGAAAATTGAGCCAGACTTTAGATTGTAATTAATTTTGGCTTGTACTGTTGCCAAGTTATTAAGATAACTTCACAAACTATAAAACCGTAGAGTTGTGTCAGGTCAGATGTAGCTATTAATGTCCATATTTGTCAATACATTTAGAAGTGCTTGGCAATGGATTATTGGCGACAGAACCATTTTGATCTCTGCTAAAATGTGTTCTTAACTAATGCTACTATGTTGTTCGACGCTTTCTATGTCCATATCCCTTAACAATAGACCCAATCGTTCACAACTACAACGATATTGGGAACTGCTACATGTCTTGGTAGAGAAAAACCTTAAGGGAAGATACAGAGGGTCTTTCTTGGGCGTTTTTTGGTCTCTGTTAAATCCATTAATGATGACCGTAATCTATGCAGCAGTTTTGGGAACAGCATTTGCTTCTTACTACGATAACTCAATTGTTAATTACATCTTAGCTGCATTTACAGGACTGGTGACGATGCACTTTTTCGCTGCTTCTACATCTCAAGCAATGAGTAGCGTGGTAGCCAATGGCTCCCTTTTGAACAAAATTAGTCTGCCTGTTAGTGTTTTTCCCGCCTCAATGATTACAGCTAATTTAGTTCAGTTCGTGATAGCCACACTTCCTTTATTAGCAATAATGACAACCATCATATCTGGGAGTGTAATCAACGCCATAGCCTTATTATTTCCACTGCTAGCACTAACTTTAGTCTCTACAGGAACTGGATTTATCTTAAGTGCTTTATTCGTATTTTTTCGCGATATTCCTTACTTTTATGAAGTAGCTGTCTATGGATTAAGAATTGGTACGCCAGTTTTTTATCCAGCAGATGTTGTCCCAGAAAAAATTCGCCCCTTTATCTTATTAAACCCTTTAGCACAGATCATCGAGAGTATCCGTCAAATTACTCTATCGGGGAATCTGCCAGATTTGAGCTTGATTTGGGGAGCGTTGCTTGGCGGTGTAATAGTCTGTATATTGGGATGGCTATGTTTTAAAAGTTTACAACATCAATTTATGGATTTATTGTAGATGGAAGCTATTCGTCTAAACGAAATTTCTTTATGGCGACGAACCCAAGAAGAGTTTTCTTATGATTTTAAAAAAAGCGTGTTGTCTATTCTGGAAGGAAAATACCGTAAACCGACTAAAAAGTTAGTCTTAGATCGAGTTAGTTTAAATATCGAAGTTGGTGAAACTTTAGGGATCATTGGCTCTAATGGTTCGGGAAAATCAACTCTCCTTAAAGTAATTTCGGGAATTTTGCAACCTACAATAGGTTCAGTTAAAGTTTTTGGCAATATAGCTCCGTTAATCGAGTTAGGTGCTGGTTTAGATCCTTCTATGTCTGTTACTCAGAATATCATTCTCTATGGAGTCATGCTGGGATTCTTACGACAAGAAATGATTCAGAGAGTACAGTCAATTTTGGAATTTGCCGAGTTAGAGGAGTATGCTTTCGCACCAGTGAAGGCTCTTTCTTCAGGGATGAAGGCTCGATTAGGGTTTGCGATCGCTACAGATGTTCGACCAGATATTCTAATTCTCGATGAAGTGCTTTCCGTAGGAGATGCCAGTTTTAAGAAAAAGAGTAGACAACGAATCGAAAAATTTTGGGATACTAACACCACAATTTTAGTTGTATCCCACGATCTAAGGTTTATCCAACAGTGGTGTCAAAAAGCTATCTGGCTAGACAAGGGGCAAATTAAGTTTTCTGGCGATGTTAAGGAGACTGTAGAGCATTATTTGAGTTCAATTGAATAATTAACGTTCAACTCTTATAAATCGGGATAAATAATTTGATATACCAACAAGCTTACCAAAAGCAGCTTGGGGTTTTACAGCCAATACAATCAACGAATAGAGCAACAGACGCAAGAATCTGAGGGAGAAAATTAGCGGATTAGTATATCTTTCTAAGGTAAGAAGATAGCTATAGGTACTATGTTGTAATTTGATAGCTATGTTACGGTTAGCGATCGAAGAAGGTTGGTGAATGATTGCTAGCCGATTAGTAACTGCAATCTGATGACCCTGTTTAGCATAACGACGACAAAAATCAAAATCTTCATAGTAAAGAAAGTAAGCGGGGTCAAATTGTGGACAACTTTGAAAACGACTTAAATTAATCAGCAGACTACAACCACTAACCCAATCACAAGCTAGACAGTCTGTTTCTGGCTGAGAAGAAAACAAGTCAACGGAGAAGATAGCACCCAACTGAGGAATAAAACGACCGCCAGCAAACCAAAGTCGATTGTCAGGGGTGTAGATAAGAGTGCCGAGGAGAGAAATTTCTTGATGACTGGCAAAAAATGCGGGTACTTTCTCTAAGATGTTTGAGGGTAGGTAGGTATCGGGATTGATAATCCAAACTATCCCCTGAGGATCTTGCTTATAAATCTGCGTCAGTCCCAGATTGCAAGCTTGGCCAAAACCTAAGTTAGTTTTAGCCTCGATAATCTCAAGGCGATCGCTCTCTAGCTGTTTTAGGTTTTGGTCTGCTGGAGAGTTATTAACAATTACAATTTGATAAATAATCTTCTGCTGAGAAGGAAGAGACTGGATTAATCGAGCAATCAGTGACGTAGAGTAATAGTTAACAGTTAACAGATAGATCATATTCGCAATTTGATACCGATTAAATCATCTCTTTAGTTTTTTGTTATAGTTTATTCTTGTATATTTCCATAACATTTGAAAAACTAGACTAAAGATTGCTAATTTATTATTTTTTATGTGTAATCATCAGCAGGAATCTATGCAGACAAAGGAGATCGATCGTTCGGCTATTGTAATCACTGGAATGCATCGTTCTGGAACTTCGCTTACTGCATCACTGTGTCAAAATGCTGGAGTAGATATCGGCAAAAGGTTGATGGATGCCCACGAAAGTAATCCTAAAGGCTTCTTTGAAAATCTTGATTTTTACGATTTCCATAGAAAAATTTTACAATCTCAAGGGATAAACGATGCTGGTTATACTCTACAAGAAAAAATTGATGTAGAGGAACACTATCGAGAAGAAGCAGAAAAGATAATTGCAGAAAATTCTCGAAGCCCGATCTGGGGTTGGAAAGATCCCAGAACAACTCTCTTCTTAGATTTTTGGGCAGATTTACTTCCCAATGCTTTTTTTTTACTAATCTATCGTTCTCCCTGGGAAGTAGTAGATTCACTTTATCGCCGAGGTAGCGATCGATTATTTTTCAGTCATCCCGATCTAGCAATAAAAGTATGGTCTAACTATAACCGGAAAATTCTTGACTTTTATAATAAATTTCCTCAGCGTTGCCACTTAACTAGTATTTATCAAGTTGTTGAAAATACAGAACTTCTGATCGATACAATCAACAGTAAATTTAACATCAGCTTGTCTGTTCCTGACTCAAAAATCTACGATAACTCTCTATTGCGGACAGAAATCACCAATGTTCCTGGAGCAACCTTAATCAATCAATTTTTCCCTCAAGCACTAAACATCTATCGAGAGCTTGAAATAAAAGCAAACCGAATTGATGAAGCTGATGGTCAATCATGGTGTGAAGAGATAAATTCCTCTCGCTATAGAGTAAAGGCATTTCAGAACTGGTTATCTATCCGAAATTTGGAAAAAGAGCACAAAAGTATTCAAGCCCAAATAGAACAAACTCAAGCTCAACTGGAGCAAACTTCAGCTCAACTCGAACAGACCAAATCAAAATACCAACAAACTCAGACTCAACTGGAGCAAACTTCAGCTCAACTCGAACAGGCTAAGTTAAAGCAGCAACACACTCAGACTCAACTCGAACAAACTCAAAAAGAACAGTCTCGAAGTTTAGAAAAGCTCATTAATTTGATCGAACAATTCGATTGCTTGGTCACATCCATGGTGGAGTCTAACCGTTGGAAGCTGGGTAACTTATTGTACACAATTTATCGAAAAATCCTACTTAAACCCCTCGATCCGCCACCTCAAGAGCATCAAAGGAAATTATTAAATAATTTTCAAACCTGGAATTGTAATCTTCACAATACTCATGGCAATTCTAAACAATATCAAAGTGCTGAAAATTTAGTTAATGTAATTGAGGAATTCGATAGTTTGGTCACATCCATGGTGGAGTCTAACCGTTGGAAACTGGGAAACTCGTTGTACACAATTTATCGAAAAATCCTACTTAAACCCCTCGATCCGCCACCTCAAGAACATCAAAGGAGATTAATCAATAATTTTCAAACATGGAATCGCAATCTTCGTAACGCTCACAGGGATTCTAAACAGTATCAAAGTGTTGAAAAATTAATCAATGTGATTGAGGAATTCGATAGTTTGGTCACATCCATGGTAGAGTCTAACCGTTGGAGGATAGGAAATCGTTTCTACACAATCTATAAGAAAATATTGCGCAAGCCTCTCGATCCACCGCCTCAAGAACATCTAGACAAGATAAGAATCCGATTTAAAGAATGGAAGGAAAGAACTGGAAGTTGTTTAAATTCTTCCAGAATAACACCATTAGATTCTAAACTCAAAGCTTCTACCGAAATCATTCATCAATCTTCGGCAAACTGTCAAATGCAACTTATTTCCGCGCAAGAAAAAAGACAGTTAGCTTACGAGTTAATGACACGCCCTCAAAATCTTTTAATCAGCGTTATCATGCCGACTTGGAATCGAGCCAGTGTAATTAATGATGCAGTTTACAGCATTCAGGCACAAACCTACAAAAATTGGGAACTTATAATTATCGATGATGGCAGTGAAGATAACTCTAAAGAAGTTATTAAGAAAATAGCAGCATCTGATAACAGGATAAAACACTACTTTATTGAACATCAAGGTGTTTCTACAGCTCGAAATGTAGGTTTGTCCCACGCAAAAGGAGAAATTATTGCTTACTTAGACTCAGATAATACATGGGATAACGACTATCTCCTCTTGATGGTTAATCGTATAATTGATTCTGGTTCTTCCTGTGCCTATTGTGCACTCAAAATAATTGATAAACGTAATAGCAATAAAATCTCATATCGAAAAAATACTTTCGATTTTACAAAGCTGCTTAAAAATAATTACATTGATATTAATATTTTTGTACATAAACGAGAACTCTATCATACATTAGGTGGTTTCGATCCTGAGCTTCAGCGTTGGGTTGATTGGGACTTGATTTTGCGTTATGTTAATCGACATCACCCTGCTACAGTTCCAGTATCTCTTTGTAATTACTATATTCACAAGACTCAACTCAGGATTACAGATAAAGAATCCCAAGCATTTAAATTCAAAGTTTTAAATAAGCATCTAATTGATTGGAGTCAACTAGCCAAGGAAGCCAAAAAGCGAATAGAAAATCACGTTACAATCGTTATTCCTGTTTACAATCAAGCGAATCTAACAAAAGCCTGTATTGACTCGATATTCGCACAAACAAAAGTTACTAATTTTGATGTTATTGTCGTTGATAACGCTAGCAAAGATAATACAAAAGAAGTACTTACTAAACTAAAACAGAAATACAAGAATGTTGAATACATCCAAAATTATGAGAACTATAATTTTGCCCTAGGTTGCAATATGGGACTCGCTGCCTCGAAAGGAGAGTTTATTACATTTTTAAACAACGATACTAGAGTTCTTCCAAACTGGCTTTTAGCACTTGTTGATGCAATCAAGGAAGACTCTAACGTTGCTATGGTTGGGTCTAAGTTACTATTTCCAGACGATACTCTTCAATCAGGTGGTCTAGTTTTCAATGAACATTCAAAAATCCCCTACAATATTTATCAGGGAGCACATAAAGATGAACCGTTTATCAACAAACGGCGATTATTTCAAGCTGTTACTGGTGCTTGCTTTGCAATGCGTGCAAAAGATTTTATTGATTTAAAAGGTTTTGATCCAATTTACGTAAATGGTTGCGAAGATATAGATCTTTGCTTGCGCCTTATTAGAGATATTGGTAAGCAAGTCCTCTACAATCCTTCTTCAGTAATTTATCATCTAGAAGGCAAAACAGAAGGGCGCAGTAAGGCGATTATGTATAATCGAGAAAAGTTTGTTGAGAGCTGGCGCAATTCTATAACAATTGATGATCGGCAATACTATGCTGAGGATGATTTTATAGTAACTGAGTATTTTAAAAAAGGAATAGAGCCTCATGGAGAAACAGCAGCTTACTATCCGATATTAAAGAAAAAAACTGAGTCACCTTGCCTAGCAAAATTTGATAGTATTGATGCTTCACAAGTTTTTGATAATCAAAGATCAAAATTGTCTAATGCTCCTAGCAGTGTCTTACAAATCTCTTCCAAGAAACCGCAACGAATACTAAATATTGGGTTTTGTTCTATTTGGCATCAGCGAGGAGTTTCTTACGTGACTAAGCAGTTGGCTGAAGCTATTGAAGGTCCAAGTTTCAGAACTCACATATTTGCTCGTTGGGAAAGTAAAAAGTTTTTCAATTCCAGCTCGATTTATCATCCCAGAGTCTTTAATGCTGGAGATGATCCATCGTCTAAAGATATGCTTCAGTGGGTAAAGTCGAACGAAATTGACCTAATGGTCTTTATGGAAGTTCATCCCAAAGATTGGAAACGAGTTAAAGCACTAAAGCAAGCTGGAATCAAGGTAATAGCTTATGAGCATCTTGATATCCTTCGTTGGGAGTATTTAAACAAATATGCAACATTTGACTATTTTCTGGCTAGCAATTTTTATTTCCGTGAAGCCCTAAAAGAGATATTTCCCAATAAGTCTCTTCTTACTATACCTTGGGGGATCGATCCAAACAATATTATTCCTAACAGGGCTGTGCAGCCAAACGCTCCTATCCAGTTTCTTCATGTTGCAGGATGGGGTGGATTGAACAATCGTAAGAATACTGATTTAATTATCAAAGCATTTCATGAAGCTAGATTGCCGAACGCGACTCTAAAAATTTACACGCAAACACCCATTGAAAACTATGGTGAAGAATGTGTCAAAATCGCCAAGGAGAATGATAAGCTTAAACTTCAGGATGGAACTGTTGACAATATTTATGTTGCTTATCAAGATGCTGATATGCTGCTCTTTCCGTCCAAGCGCGAAGGGTTAGGTCTACCAATTGTCGAAGCATTAGCAAGTGGTTTGCCCGTCCTGACTTCTGATGGATACATGATGAAACAGTGGTTAATTCCAGAAGAACACGGAATCATATGCCCAGCTACACCTATAAAGGGAAGAATGTTTTTACCTGAAATGCAGGTTGACATTAATGATCTAGTAGACAAGCTAAGGAAATTATCTAAACATCCCGAGCAGATAGCAGAAATGAAACAAAATGTTATGCGCGACCGCTCGATCTGGCTTTGGACCTGGCAGAAACAAACATTCCGCGAACAAATTCGTCTTATCTTGGAAAAACCTGGATATTCACCATCGGATGATCTTTCTTATTTGCCCGAACAAATAAAGGAATTTGAACAAAAACGCCTAGCGAAACTGAGAGACTTGCAATGAAATAAAATACCACCTCAGAAATTGAACGGCAAGAAGGTAAGGCTGCTGTGAAAAAATTAGAGACTAGTTATCAACATGAGATCGCCCAATTATCAAGAACATTACAACAGTCAAATTAAGCAGTTGCAAACTGACCATCAAAATGAGCTCGCGCAACTGGCTGAAAACCATAATTGCGAGCTACAACGCCAAGCCAATGACTATCAAAGTCAAATTGAGTTTTTATGCGAGAAGAATAAAAGACTTGAGCAGCAACTATATAGCCTCAAAAATCAAGATGATCGAGATCTAATTTATTTATCTAATTTACTCAAAGAATTTGATGCTTTAGTCACATCTGTTATCAATTCAAATCGTTGGAAAATAGGCAATCTATTCTATACTATTTACAGAAAAATATTCCTTCAAGCCCTTGATCCCTCACTACAAGAATGTCAAGATGAACTTAGAAAAAAAATAAAAAAGTGGGAGCAAAGAAAAAAACGAAAGCAAAACATAAACATAATTAACAAAAAAAATAAATTTAAACAAAACATAAAATCTTCTTTTTTGTTAACAAGTAGTTTGACTCGGCAATTTAGTCAATTAAAAGTAGAAAAGAGTGTATCTGTAATCATACTGAATTTAAATGGAGCCAAACATCTTAATAAATTATTAGATTCTCTTTTAATTCATAATGATTATAAAAACTTTAATATTATTATAGTCGATCATAATTCGCAAGACGGTAGTTTAAAGGTTATAGATTCTTATAAACAAAAACTACCTATCAAAGTTATTCCTTATAAAGAAAATTATAGCTATTCTTATTCTAATAATCGTGCAGTTGAAATATCTGACTCTGAGTATTTGATATTTCTAAATAACGATATTATTTTGACGGAGAATGTTATTGCCCAAATAGTTACTTATTTACAAGATGAGAGTGTAGGTATAGTTGGCTCTAAATTAGTTTATCCAGAGTATGATTCAAAGTTTCCCAATGAAATTCAACATTCAGGAATCAAATTTTTTGAAGATATCGAACACGGTTTTTATCGACCATATAACTTAGGAGTTAAATCAGGCAACTGTGATTCATCAAATTGGGTGAAAGTAGTTCCTGCTGTTACAGGAGCTTTAATGGCATGTAGAAGAAAAGAATTTTTGGAGATTGGAGGATTTTGCGAAGACTATTTTTATGGCTATGAAGATGTTGATTTATGTTTAACCTATCTAGATAAACTCAACAAACTTAGTATATCTAATAATAAAGTCGTGGCAATTCATGATGAAAGTTCTACTCAAAAATTAGATCCATCTAAAAAAGTACGAACAAGAAGGCAAAATAACCAGGCTGTTCTTAGTAAGCGATATGGCTATGCACTGAAAAAAGCATGGTGGCAAGATTTGATTTTAGGTGATAATTTCTGGTCAGATCGCCGTTTAGTTATTGCCTTTGCTGTTACTGAAGCAAGTGAGCAAGCTAAGGCAGGAGACTATTTCACAGCTTTAGAACTAGCCTCTACTTGTGCTTCTCAATTTGGATGGGAGATTGAGTTTTTAGCTCGCGATCGAGATTGGTACGATCTGAGTGATGTAGATATTCTTATTGTTATGGTTGATGCCTATGATTTATCAAAAATATATAATTCAAAACCCAACTTAATAAAAATTGCGTGGTTAAGAAACTGGTTTGAACGCTGGTCTGAAAAAGATTGTTTTGAAGATTACGATATCTATTTGTGTTCGTCTAAAAAGGCAACTAAATATATTCAAGAGAAATATAGAAAGGTAGCACATACTTTTATGATTGCTACAAATGAATCTCGTTTTAAATCTGGAAAAGTAGTTGATAAATTTGTTTCCGACTACTGTTTTACAGGTAGCTTTTGGAATACTGACCGAGATATTGTAAATGTTTTAGAACCAAAGAAAATTAAATATCAATTTGCACTTTATGGCTCTGGTTGGGATAAAAATCAAAAATTATGTTCTTATTGGAGAGGTTTTATTCCCTATGCCGAGATTCCTGATATTTACGCTTCTACCAAAATAGTTATAGATGATGCTAACCATGTAACTAAACCGTGGGGTTCAGTAAATAGTAGAGTTTTTGATGCTTTAGCATCTGGAGCTTTAGTAATAACCAATGGTGTTGAAGGAGCCACAGAAGTTTTTGACGGAATACTTCCATCATATAAAACACCAGAAGAATTGCATTCGTTGCTTAATTTTTATCTTAGCAATGACAATGAACGTATATCTATTACAAGTCAATTAAGAGAGAAAGTTTTAGAAAAACATACTTATACCCATAGAGCCTGTCAACTACAGTCAATTTTATCTGATTTTTGCCAGAATAAATTTAGAATTGCCATCAAAGTTCCAGTTCCTAAAATTGAGGAAGTTCATGAATGGGGAGATTATCATCTTGCTCTTGCACTTAAAAGAGCCTTCAAAAAACATGGACATTCAGTTAGAATCGACATTTTACCTGATTGGGATACTCAACTTGGTTTTGCAGATGATGTAGTACTAGTTTTGAGAGGTCTTAGTGAATATACTCCCAAACCAGATCATATTAATTTGATGTGGAATATTAGTCATCCAGATAAGGTTAGCAGGGAAGAATATGAGAGGTACGATCATATTTTTGTTGCCTCTCATCATTATGCTGACAAATTAAGCAAAAAAATAACTACTCCAGTAAGTACTTTGCTCCAGTGTACAGATCCCAATATTTTTTATCCAGAAACAAACGATAATATTCCTCAAGAAGAAGTTCTCTTTGTCGGCAATTCCCGAAAGCAATTTCGTACTATAATCAAGAATGCTTTAGAGGTGGACTTACAAGTCAGCGTTTATGGTACTCGCTGGGAAAATATCATACCAAGTGCTTACCATAAAGGTAATCACATCGAAAATCGTAAACTTCATTATTACTACAGTACATGTAAGATTCTTTTAAACGATCATTGGTCTTCTATGAAAGAGAATGGTTTCATATCAAATAGAATTTTTGATGCTGCTGCCTGCGGTTGCTTTGTAATTTCAGATGATGTTATTGGGGCTACTGATATTTTTGGAGATACTTTAGTAACTTATAAAAATGCTAATGAACTAAAACAATTAGTTGACTATTTTCTGGAACATGAACAAGAAAGGAAATTAATAAGTAATAAACTTAAAAAAATAGTTCTAAGTGAACATACTTTTGAGCATCGCGTTCTATCTATTTTAGATATCTTAAATAGTATTAATAAACAAAAGTTAAAACTCGATAAACTGAATATAGTTAAGGCAAATACTGTCAAAAATAGTCCTTCACGAAAGAGAGAGAGTTGTCGCCTTGGGATTGAATGAACACTTGATTTTTTGCTGCTTTTATCTGCCTTTGTATCCTAAAAAGTCAGCGTTAGCTTTACTGTAATCAAGTCCAACTATGGCTGCATTAGCTGCTTGGTAGTCTCTACAAACTGGTGCAGGTAAGAAAAATAAGGTGTTTCAGAGCTTTTGAGACTACCCAATTTGCCAAAATTGCAACGAATTTGCTGGGCTTTAGGGAATAATTGCACTTGCAGGCAATTACCTTCACTACTTTGCAAAAACTACCAAGGTAAATTAAATTTTCTGAAACACAAATGCGTGGTTTTCGAAATTTGGTAGAGAAGCGAAACGACCAAAGTTTTTGTACCATTGCATTTTGAATCCCAGATTCTCCATGTGGCGTAATAAATCGCGATCAGTAATTCCCCATTGCCACACATTGTGAATGTCCCTCCAAATCCGCTTATGTTGAGGGTGAATCTCATTCATTTTTTCGAACACAGCCTTACAATTAGGGGATTCTTCGGTGTGGGGAGTATTCTTCAAGTACTCATCGCGCCCCAGATCAATTAGTCGGACTGTATTCTCAGATCCTATCCATTGTTGATTATATACAAGAAAATAGTTAGTATGTTTCGAGTAGATTTCAAGAATCTCATTCCAATCAGGCTTCACTTGGTGTAAAAGGACATCAAACAAGAAAATCGCATCCACCTTGCCAATTTGTTCAGCGACCGATTTTTCCCCGAAGTTGCCCTGAATCAGTTTCAGGCTGTCTTCAGATCGGCTTTTTTTGTGAAAAGTATCAGTAAAATTGGTATCAACGAGAAAGGCAGACTTTGCCCCGTACTTATGTAGAGTATAGAGCGTATATGCACCATCAACATTCCATATTCCGCCAAGGTCAGCAAAAGAGGTAGGAACTGGTTGACAGCAGCCGTATGCGTAGTCAATTAAACGCTTTTTATTGAAATTGAAATTCTTCAAGCCGAAGTTGAGAATTTCCTCGATTTGCTTAAACTCTGCAATCGGGATTTGAACTGCAATCGGTTGTTGGTTTTTATCGAGAATCAAGGTTTTATCGAGCCCAAACATAGTTTGTAACTTTTAGAGAGAATTTTCTGTTCGGTTTATTGATACTGCTGACGAACGTTACAAAAGAGAACTCCAAGCCAATAGAATCTTTGGATATCTAACGTATTTATAGCATCCCCAGCTTTAATGTTAAGTTAATCAGCTGTATCGGTTTATTATACTGCTCATTGATTATCCTTAAATTCTATGAAACAAGCTTTTTCTCTTGAACATCACAGCTTATTTACAATAATTTACGAACAGTCTCTTAAACTACCTAAATTTCCTCTACTTGTATTGTTTTTGTAGCCATCTATCATACGGCTAGATTTATGCTATTCTTTTTGCCTAAAATTGGCTTTTTTTGAACCATGCCAAATTTTAGCCGAGCATAAACAATAGCTTTGATAGAATTACTTAAGCGATAATAAAGCACTATAGCGTTTCTCGTAAAACGTGAGTTAGACAAGTAGGAAAAAAACTAACAACTCTGAAACATTCCGTATGAATAATAATTTATTGAGAAAAATAGGAAAGCATTGGTCTAAACAAACTGAATACCAGCAGAAAAATAGTGGTCTTAAACTCCGATGGTGGCAAAGTAAGTTTGTAATTAAACATATAAATCAAACAGTATGTGGTAGTCCTGTCGATGGTGTTTCTCAGGGAATTATCAACCTAGCCAAACAAATTGCTGGTGAGAAAATACCTCTTGAACATGGCATATCAGTGGGTGGCGGAAATGGTCAAAAGGAAATGAATTTAATCCGTCAAAAAGTTGTTTCAAGATTTACAATATATGAACTTGCAGAAGCTCGCATAGAACAGGGAAAAGAACTTGCCAAGAAACTAGGAATAGAAGACAAAGTTCAATTTATCTTGGGAGATGCTTTTCAACTAGAACAGGAATCAGAAAAATTTGACTTCATTCATTGGAATAATTCTTTACATCATATGTTAGATGTAGATTCTGCCCTCTCTTGGAGTCGTTCCATCTTAAAAAAAGGTGGAATGTTTTATCTGGATGATTATGTAGGACCTAATCGCATGCAATGGTCTGATAAAATGCTAGAGATTGCTAGTTATGCGAGAAACATTTTACCTGAAAAGTTTTTAATCGATCCGAGAAATCCTGATAAATTGGTGTCGAGAGTCTGCAAAAGACCCGACCTAGAAAAGTTAATCAAGTCGGATCCTTCAGAGTGTGCTGATTCTGAGAAAATCCTTACTCAAGTTCAAAAATATTTTCCTAATGCTGTCATAAAACTAACAGGTGGAGTAATTTATCATTTAGCTTTAAATGATATTATCCATAATTTTGACGAAATTCAAGATAAGCCTTTGCTCGATTTATTAATGATGATTGATAAACTTTGTATTGACCTGGGTGAGACACATTATGCAATAGCATTGGCCTTTAAATAACTTAGTAGTTGTAAAAAATAAAAGTGAGACTTAAAAAGTGCGATATTATATTACCCATCTACAATAGACCAAACTATGTCAGAGATTGTATTAATTCAATCATAAAAAATTTGACTAATTGTTCCTACAATCTTTACCTTGTAGATGATGCTAGTGATAGCTATACTCATGCCTTATTAGAACAATTCAAATTAGAGTATGACAAGATTTCACTTCACCATCATTCTACTAATCTAGGTTTTATCAGGTCTTGTAACTTTGGAGTTTCACTAGGCAATTCAACTTATGTATTACTTATCAATAGCGATGTTATTGTTACCCCCAACTGGCTTTCTCGCTTAATCCAATGCGCTGAATCAGATCCACAGATTGCTGCCGTTAATCCCCTCACCAATTATGCTTCTAACCTCAACATCCCGATCGCGCCAGGAGCAAACTTTTATGGTATGGATAGACTCCTGGCACAAAATTTATCTCCTCGATATCGAGACGTAGTGACAGGGGTGGGTTTTTGTATGCTATTACGCAGATCGGCATTAGAAGAAGTAGGTTTATTCGATGAAATATACGAGCGCGGTTATTGCGAAGACTCTGACCTTTGTATGAAATTCACGACGAATGGCTATCGCACAGTAACCGCTGATAACGTCTATGTTTACCATCAAGGACGAGCCTCATTCAAAGGGGAAAGGGATACTCGCTATCTAAAAAATCGGCAAATATTCGATGCTCGTTGGTCAACGGAATATGAACGTCAATTTAAGGAATTTCTCCAAGCAAATCCTCTCCAACCTTCACGGGATTTATTTAAAGTTCCGCAACAACAATGGGATCCAGTTCAATCCATGCGAGAAACCTATCATGGAATACGTCATTATTGGCGTCAACGTCAATGGTTATCTGGCACTAAAGAAGTCCTAAAAGGAATCTACAAATTACCCCAAGCAAAGCGAGATATTGTCACTCCAGAATTCGTGGCGAAAGTTACTCGACCCGATCGCTTACGTGTGACTTATGTTGTACCAGGTATTAGTATTTCTGGGGGTATTGCTTCTGTCATTCAGCTAGTCAACGAATTAATTTTATTGGGTGTTGAAGCGAGAATTGTTGCTCCCTGTATTCAAAAAGAAGAAGTGGAAAATTGGAAATTTTTTACCCAACCGATTATTTTTAGGAGTGAACTAGAGTTACTTAAAAATTTTCCAGAATCCGATCTTGCTGTTGCTACTTTGTGGACAACTGCTCCTTGGGTTGCTGAATTAGTCAAAATTGGCAGAGTTAAAGTAGGCGCATATTTTCTTCAAGACTATGAAGCTTGGTTTTACCCTGAAAGCGATCGAAAGACGCGATCGCAAGTGAAAGCTACCTATAATCTAATTTCTCACAAAATTGTCAAATCTGACTGGCTAGCAAAGCTCCTCGCTCAAGATGGCTATCAAACAACAAAAATCTCTTTAGGAATGGACTTAGGCTTATTCTATCCACGGGATGTCAGTAAACCCAGTCATCCTGTTGTAATAGCAATGGCTCGTCCTAACACACCGAGACGAGGATTCTCCCATGTGATTCAAGCTTTACAAATTGTTAAGGAAGCGATACCCGAAACAGAAATTATTCTATTTGGTGACGAAAACTTGAAGAATTGTAATATTCCCTTTGAGTTTCGCGACGAAGGAAAAATTACCGATGCAGATAAGCTTGCTGAACTTTATTCAACAGCATATGTGTTTTTAGATGGTTCTAATTTTCAGGGGTTTGGTCGCCCAGCACTAGAAGCAATGGCCTGTGGTGCTGCTTGTGTTCTAACCAATGTTGGCGGTGTCACTGAATATGCTATAGATAGACAAAACTGTCTTTTAGTTCCTCCCAAACAACCAGAATCTTTTGCTAAAGCAATTCTAGAACTCCTTACTAATCGGAATCTCAAAGATTCTTTAATAGAAAGTGGTTTCAAGACGGTAAAGAATTATTGTCACAAGCGAGAGGCAAATAAAACTTTAGACTATTTTAATCAAATTCTGCGTAAAAACAATCTCATAGAAAGATAGTTGAGAATGCGATCTTATTTCTGTTATTTAAGAGGTTTCTGTTATTTAAAAGGATGTCTGAAAATATGAAAAAAAAAATTACTCTGGCAATTCTATTCATCGCTATCTGCTTTATCATAATTATTCCATCAATTATCTTACTTGGAGCTTCTTCTTGGTCGCTTGATGAATACGGGCAAGCTGCGTTTTATAGAAATGGTGGATTAGTTTCATTGTGGCAAAGACTTTTGGGGTGGAGTCCACGTTCCTTATCTGATTCTATTTTATATATTTATTATAGGATAGTTAATCACATAAAAATGCCTTTTGCTGAAATATTTTTGGGCATACTTTGGGTTTTGTTTGGCTCGTCCATATATATAGGATTAAGAAATATTATCAAAAATAATACCGATTATTTAGACCCAGATAAAAACTACAAATATACTAGAAACACAAAGTCATTTCGGTTTTATTTGGAAATTATTATTCCTGTACTTTTAAGCTTATTTTTGTTCATTTATTTTCTTTTTATAGCAAAGCCAACTGAAATATTTTACTGGCCTGCTGCTGCTGCTGCTTATCTTTTAAGTGCATCAGGAATTATCTTAGGGCTTTGTACTTTGATTAAAGTATCGAACTCTAGTCATGTCTCTTATGCTGAAGCTTTCAGCCTAGTGGTTTTAGCTATAATAACGGCGTTTTCTAGTGAAGTAGGTGCCCTTTATCAATTACTTGCCAGTATCTGTTTATTAACAATCTTAATCCTCTTTAGGATAAAATACAGTCCCCTAAATTTGTCTGCCCTTACCTGGGATAAACTGAGTAACATAAAGTTATTTGGAGCTAGTTTGACATCTTTTGTCTTATCCTCGACAGTTTTATTTCTCTTGAAGAATTCTAGGGTAGGAACTCCCGAATTAAATTCTTTATCATCTCCAATTACTGGGAATATAAAATCCAGTGTAATTTTAGCTATCAAACAAACTTTAAAAGAAACATTTTTACTTAACAATACCTCTTTTAAAGTCGATTCATTTTTTGCTTCATTCTCTTATTCTCTCGTTTGTAAATTGGCACTATTGTTATTGGTCATACTCTTTTTCATCCAAGCTAAAGTCTCTTTGCGAAAATCAGCAGAGTTAACCTGCGTGATTTTAATTTTGCCTTTAATTGTCACCAATTTTGTCATGATTACTGCGAGTTATTACCAATTTGGTGAAATATGCTGTGATAGGCATTTGCATTTTAGAGCAATTTTGACTGGACTAAGTTTATTTATTTTGGGACTCGTCATCGCTTCACGATTACACTCTTATTTATATTTGACTGTAGCTGATTCAAGCATCTCTCCCAAGAAATCTTCACTTAAATCTTTTCTCTTAACGTCTAACTTTTCTCTGATTACAGTTACTGTTTTGAGTTTAATCTTGTTCTGTACTCTGCAAATTAGTGCTATCGAAAGTGACATTAAAAATTTTCAACTAATTTCTAATCCTAATAAAAAAAACTGGCTCTACAACATTTCTAGCCAAAGTTCTTCTGGAAAATATATCAATCCTCATACTACAAAATATGTTAGGAGTTTAAGATTTAGACCAGAAATTTACTTATCCCATGATAATCTGAACTCGCATTTGAAAATTTACATGAATTACTTCAATAAGAAAAAACTATTTGTTTATCCCAATGATTCAGTAAACCCAAAGAAATGACATTTCAAATAGTTCTGATTTTGAGGGTTTTGGTCGTCCAGCCTTAAAAGTTTTTCTGAAGAAACTTTGCGTTACGCAAATATTCCAGAAAGTCAGTGGAAAGGTTTTCAGGTAAATACGGTTTTATTGCTCAAAAGATATGATATTAAGCTCCTTATCGAATAAGTGATATTTATGGTAACTTCTACAAAATTATTCTTTGACCCAAACTTCAAACGCTACAGTCCTTTTTGATCAGGCTTTTTTCTTGAAAATATTGCTTCCTTTCAAGGCAGAACCTGTAATCTAATTGCCTTGAAAACAATAAACCAAAGTCAGAAGGGTTTCGACTAGACCTGTTTTTGTTTTAAACTGTGAGATGGTTAATTCGATTGGAATAAAGCGCAGAATGGAAATCGGGCAAAAAGTAAAAGTACATCGTTTGAGAGACC
>JAAUYI010174823.1_pt1 | contig 23091 bp, 24 predicted proteins | sample 7278041 | NCBI WGS metagenome assembly JAAUYI01 (sample SAMN14350216, study PRJNA611818) | marine sediment metagenome | isolation source: surface marine sediment (0.6m) | place: French Polynesia: Moorea | collected 2018-08
GTGGATGCTGATGATTGGTATGGAAAAACCGGTGGAATTTTTCCCCGATATTGAGCCCAAGGGCATGTATGTAAACATGGACATCCCTGAAGGTGCGGATCTCGACTATATCGACACGATCACCCAACGCATCGAGCGAGCCTTGGCCGGCTTTAGTGGTAACCTTGAATCAGCTTCGCCAGAAGAGGTGTTGGCGGGAAAAAAACATACCAAGGCCACCGGTGAGGATTTTTACGGACCAAGCGATTTGGCCAATATCAAGAACATCTACATGAAAGCGGTCACCTCCAGCAGTGGAGGCTCGGCCTTCGATGCCAATACTCCCAACCACATTGGGGTTCGTTTCATCGAGATGGAGGAGCGAAATCGCTCCACCCACGAAACCGTAGATGATATAAGAGAACGGGTGGAGGACATACCGGGAGCTCAAGTAACGCTGGCCATGGAAGCCGAAGGACCGCCCACCGGCGCACCCATCAATATTGAAATAGCCGGAGACAATTTTAGTGTTCTCGGTGAGATAGCCCATTCTATTCGGGATATCCTCAGCAAGATACCCCACGTCAAGGATATCCGCGATGACTTCGTCGAGGGCATTCCCTCGGTACAGGTTGATGTCGACCGTCAGAAAGCCTCTCTCTTCGGCTTATCCACCGATGCGATAGGATTTGCCCTTAAAAGCGCGTATAACGGCCTGGAGGTATCCAGCTATCGGGAAGGCGATGATGACTATGACATAACCGTACAGCTCACCAAACAGGACCGTGAAGTGGTAAATGTCCTCCATGAGCTGATGTTACCCACGCCTTCTGGCGAAATGGTACCCTTGTCAACCATTGCTAAGGTGCATTATACCGGATCACTTGGTGATATAACCAGAATCAACAACGAGCGAGTAGTTACCGTTAAGGCCAATGTCAACGAAACCAAGATTCCTGGCTCGGTTGCCCGACAGCAGGCCGCAGAAATTCTCAAAGACTTTCCGCTGCCGCCGGGTTACAAGATGACTTTTACCGGTGAACATGAGTTTCAACAGGAATCGGAACAGTTTCTCTCCAAGGCCTTTGCTGTGGCACTGCTGCTTATCTTTCTGGTGCTGGTCAGCATGTTCAACTCGGTAACCCAGCCGTTTATCATTATGACCTCGGTAATCCTTTCATTGGGCGGGGCTTTTCTGGGGCTGGCTGTTTTCCGTTCGCCCTTTGGCATCATCATGACCGGAGTAGGTGTCATTTCGCTTGCTGGTGTGGTGGTCAATAATGCCATTGTGCTGATTGACTATACCAACAAGCTGCGGGAAAGAGGCTTTGCTCTACGCGATGCCGTCGTCTCCGCAGGAGCAACCCGTCTCCGACCGGTATTATTGACAGCGGTCACCACCATTCTCGGACTCATACCCATGGTTACCGGAGTTTCCTTCGACTTCCACGAACTGGCCATCTCCTGGGTAAGTGAATCAAGTCAATGGTGGCGGTCCATGGCCGTAGTGGTCATTTTTGGCTTGGTTGTCGCCACCTTTCTCACCCTGGTGGTGGTACCGACACTCTATTACCTGCTCGAACGCTTTTCCCACATTCAGGGTCAGTTTATCCAACGCCTCCGGGAAATCTATTGGCGACCCTATTATATTCTGGCAGGCGAAAAACGACCGGAGGGTAAGGGGTGAGCCAGGCTCACTCCTCCTCGATCATTTTCACCAGCTCGGATTGGAGGCTGGCATCTTCGGTAAGCTTTATAGCCAGGGCCTGACATAAGGCTCCTGACAACCCCTGGGGATCGGGGGCGGCAACATTCACGGTAATCTCTCCCTGTTCGTCTGCTTCCAGAATCAATGCCGCCTGATTTTCATTCAACTCCATCATTTTTCTCCTTTATGTTGAAGACGTGTATAATCCCCCCTGCTTACAACGAATGGCTTGAGAACACAAGAATGAATCAGCATTCCTGATCTTCAGGCGGGAGAGAACTAGCCACGACCATCTTAAGTGCATATCATTTTCGAAGATGCTCGTTATCTCCAGGAGGTGAATTATTCTTAGAAAAGGAAATGGTGAATGACACGATATGAAGACATACTGCGGTTCTGGTTTGAAGAGATAGAGCCGGAACAATGGTTTCACAAGGATGACGATTTTGACGCACTCATCGCTGAGCGTTTTTCAGCCATCCATGCCCAGGCCATTCAATGTGAACTTTATAGCTGGCGGGGCCAACCAAGAGGAAGACTGGCCGAAATAATCATCCTCGATCAGTTTCCCAGGAACATGTTCAGGAACACGCCTCAGGCCTTTGTTGCCGATCCGATGGCACTGACGCTGGCTCAGGAGGCTGTTGCTAGTGAAACCGACCACCAGCTTGCCATCGAAGAAAAAAAATTCCTCTACATGCCTTATATGCATAGCGAGTCTGTCAAGATACATGAGGCTGCCGAAGAACTTTTCAGTCAGGAAGGGTTGGAAAGCAGCCTGGAGTGGGAACTGAAGCATAAGAACATCATTGATAGATTTGGTCGCTATCCCCATAGAAATAAGATATTGGGCCGTCAGTCAACTCCCGAAGAACTTGCCTTCCTCGAGCAACCGGGCTCCTCTTTTTAGTGCTTTGTTACTTGACCGCCGAAATGAATAATTAAAAAACGAAAAATAATAAAAAACCGCCAAAGTGGAGGGCGCTCCAAAGCACTTACCCGCTTAAAGAAGGGGTACTGCAAAGAGCACCTCTATGTATGGAATTAATGGCCATGAGTAATTTATTTAGCCTGGTCTATGGTAACCATCGCCCGGAAACATTGGCTCATGGTGCCGAGGAGATGGCCAGACACGATGTCATTATCCTCGAAGAGCCACCCCACCCCAACTTTAACGACATGCTCAGAGGTGAGCTGGCCATCGAAGAATTCATGCTGGAACTAGACTTGGAGTACCCCTCCTTCTCTCATCAGCAGTACACATTGCTGCAACAACTTTTTCGAGAGGGCAAAACCATCGTCCAGATAGAGCCTTTTGTCGAAAATCTTTTAGAAATTCATGATTTTTTTGCCGATGAACACTCTCCCGAAGAGCTGCCGAGACCTTCATTGCTTTTTGATGTATATAGCCGTGAAAAAGAGGCAACGGCAAAACTTCTTCAGTATTATCAGTGCGTGCGGACAAACGATTTTCGCATAATTATCGAGGCCATCAAAGATTTTGCCGAAGCTGACGCTGAACGTTTCCGATTAAGGGATGAGCTCAGGGCGAAGGCGATACTTTCCACCCTGCCCCACGACAGATCCGTTTTTGTGGAAGCCGGTCCCATGCACGTACTTCTGGAGGGTTTTCTCAAAGATGAACTGCCGTCTAACTGGCAGATGCAGACCATGATTAGCGAACTGATATTACTTCGCAGGCAGGGTATCGAGGCGCGGCTTTTCAGTCCCGGTGACGAACTGACTATGGCTTACCTCCGACGTAATCATCAAAGCGACGGACTTGACGACCTGTTGGCAGCCAGATCACTTATTTATGCCAAGATTGTCACCAAAGAAGAAATGGCGGACGACCAGACGCTTTTTGCCCACGCTCTTGATGAACACCGGGTCATTACGATGGTGAACTCTTTTTCGTTCAACGACTGTGAACAGCTGTTTTTTCAGCTCAGGGACAATTATACCGCTTCGGCCAGGGAGGTTGCGACAAAGAGATATCACAAAAGTATAGAGTCCTAAAAGCTGTAATTGCTTGCAGTTTCGTCGGATAATTTCTCTTCCCAAGACCGGATCAGTTGTTGGGTTTCCCGGTCAAGGTCGGCAAAGTCAGCATCATTGGGAATAGTGCTGACAAAACTCTCCCACCAAGCGGCCAGATGACATGGGCCTGTTTGCTCACGCATACTCAGTAAGGCAATCCTTTTCACCCTCTTCAATCTTCGGCTCAATTCGCTTGTCATTGTCACTATTCTGGTGATAGACCAGGTTTACCTCAAATGTGCCCAATTATGATCTCGCAGATTCCACTCTCATCAACATCCTTCTTTTGGTAGCTTTTTAGGTACACAGGTTATCCTGGACACGTCATGAAAATTATTACATTTGCACGAGTTACAATAAAGGGAAATAGATACTTGCCGAAACATCCCAGTTGAAGAATTCGCATTACCCAGTATTGTTTCGAATGACTCTTACCTAGGCGACAATTTAGGGAAAATCTCCTCTATTTGGTACAGTTGAGCTGGCGTGATATGGAGAAATTCCAGACCAAAGGTAAAGCAACGAATAGCGGTCTTTGCATCTGCAGAATTCTGGTATTCTCTACGAAGAATCTTGCCGCATAGCCCTTCAATGGAATAATGATTGTGGCAATCGTAGAGTTCAATCTCTTCAAATGTAGCCAATGGACAGGAAGCCTCGGCCAGACTGGCACAAAAGACGCCTCCTTGACTGATATTTACTACTTGAGCCATATCAATTTGGGATTGTGTATCAAAAAATAACAGCCAGCCGCTAGCTGGATGACGAACAAAACGCCTTTTTTCGTTTATTTTTTCCGTACGACTCAATCCAAATTTCATGATTTAACTCCTCTGCGAGTCGAGTGCTGCCATGAGGCAACACCCGTACAATACTACATGCTGTCAAATAACCAGCCCGCCTTTCCAACTCTTTGATGTTTATATAAAAGTCAGAAATAAAAAAATCAGCCGGGTCACCAGTCTAGATGGCAACTCGGCTTTCTCGTGAAGATCCGTAGTTTTCCGTCCCTGCCTCACAACAGGTTTGGTTTTTACATCCAATATGTGGAACGCATTTGCTGACTATACCTATTGAATAATGTCGTCCACCCCGAACTGTCAAGTAGCCTACCATAAAAACAAACTGCTTAATCGGGATTTTGCATGAACCTGGCGGTTTCTTGGACAAGGGATTGGTGAGTGTAACAAAAGAGAGCATCCGTAAGCTTTCCATAACGCTGGCAATGAATGCATCTGGGGGCGAAAAGATCTCATTTCTCTTATTGTCAACTTTATATCCTGGGAAAAACTCCATACACAAGATATTACATCTCAATAGTACCAAGTTTTATCTTACTAATGATCTTTTCAGGCAATGTTTGGGTTAACTCATGAGGAAGAGGCAGGAGGAATAGATATTTTCTAAAAATTGGCGGATTACCGTTTTCTCTAAATGCCTAAATGAGAGAGACAAATAGGGAAGCCGATAAGAAGAAATTATACAAACAGCCGCAGCCATGTTGGGAGCAGCGGCTGTTTGTCGTTTGGGTTCATCGGTCTGTCTAGGGTCTAGGCCTTACCGAATTCCTTTTCAATCTCTTCCATGACATCATCGGACATACCATAAGAATGCTTCTCTCCGGGAAATACGCCTTGTAGCACCTCTTCCCTGTACTGCTTGAAGGTATTGGTCATAATCTCACCCACATTGACATACTGCTTGGCAAATGACGGAGTAAAATTATCATACATACCGAGCACATCAGGAGTGACAAGCAACTGACCCGAGCATCCCGGACCACCGCCGATGCTAATGGTCGGCACCCGCAGTTTCTTGGTGACATACTCTGAAAGTTTGGCCGGTACCGCTTCGAAGATAATGGCAAAGACGCCGGCATCTTGCAGAGCAAGTGCTTCGGTGACGACTTTACGGGCTGTTTCCACGCTTTTTCCCTGGACCTTGAGACCGCCAAGGGCACCTACCGCCTGGGGATGAAGACCGACATGTCCGACCACGGCGATGCCCATCTCCACAATTGCTTTGGTCTTTTCAATGTGATTGACCGTTGCTTCAAATTTCACCGCATCGACCTTGGCTTCGGTGACGAATCTGGCGGCATTGCGCATGGTTTCTTCGATCCCGTACTGGAACGAACCAAAAGGCATATCGGCAACCACCATGGTCCGATCACAGGCCCTGGCCACCGAACCGCAGTGCAGCACCATCATATTCATGGTGGCGGTAAGGGTATTGGGATGGCCATGCACCACCATGGCACACGAATCGCCCACCAGAATCATATCAATACCGGCATCGTTTACCTTTTTGGCGGTGGGATAATCATAGGCGGTCAACATGGTGATCGTCTCATTGTCATCCCGCATTTTCTGAATTGATGTAACTGTATGTTTCTTCACAATCATCTCCTGCATACGTGGTTATTGTTTTATCCGCTCATTCGACCCGAACAGCAGAATTTTTTGTTCAATTGGTACCTGCATGGCCGCGATACAACCTTCCATAACTTCAACAAGTTCAAAACTCTGCCGACTTGAGATCTCCTTCATGGCGGTCATATATCTGCTCCGCACCTCGGTATTGACATTAAATTTGGCGACACCATGGGAAATCGACTCTCTGATCATTGTATCCGGTAATCCTGAGGTACCATGCAACACCAGGGGAACAGTCACTTTTTCAGCGATGGTTTTGAGCCGCTCAAAATCCAGTTCCGGCGGTTTTCTATATTTACCGTGAACATTGCCGATACATACGGCTAGAGCATCCACTCCGGTTTTATCCACAAACTGGAGCGCCTCCTCAGGTGCGGTCATTTTTTCCATTGCTTCCGGAGTTGCAATACCATCCTCTTCACCACTGAGCCTGCCAAGTTCACCCTCCACCCCGATGTTCATTGCTTTTGCCTTAGCAACAACTTTCCGGGAAAATTCAATATTTTCAGCAAGGGGCAGGTAAGAACCATCGGCCATTACCGATGAAATACCTCCTCTCATCGCCATTTCTATAACCTGCTCATCCGGACAGTGATCCAAGTGCACGGCAACAGGCACTCTAGCTTCGCTGGCAGCGGCCCGGCAATAACTAATCAATGGACTGCCGCCTATCGCCAATGCGCTTGGCAAAAGCTGCAACATAACCGGACTTTGCAGTCGCTCAGCGGTTCGCAGTACCGCCAACGCCCCTTCCAGGTTATAGATATTGAAGGCACCGATGGCATAGCCGTTGTTGCGCGCCTCTTGCAGCAATTTTGCTGTTGACTCCAGCATCTACAATTTCCTCTTCTTGCCTGATCGTTATTTGGCAAGCATTTTGGCAATATTTGCCAGTGCTTCATCACCACCCACATTGCCTGGATAGACGATATAGGACATTCCTGGATAGGCCGATTCCCCACCGAGTTCCCAGACCGGTACTCCCGGCTGAACCTGGCCAATCACTATCGCACGTTTAACCTTCAGCCCCTTGGTGGCAACATCGCTGGAGGTGATCCCTCCCTTGGCAACCAGATATCGAGGTTGAACTACCAGATTGTGGACAACCTCAATAAGGCTTGCGGAAATCAAATTACCAATGCGCAAACTTTCCTCACTGTTTTTTCCTGTGATCAGGGTTCTGCTGGTGTAGACCACGGTATCCTGGCCAGCCCCAACAGAGGTGTTCAATTTATCGATGACTCGGGATAGCTCAATCTTGCGCGTGTCAAAATTCATTAATTTTTCTACATCTAGTTCAAGACCTTGAACCAAACCGGTCTGCAACAGCTCTTCCAATTGTCTGCCGGTTTTTTCCACGTAAGAACCAACTATGAACAATCCCCCGTTTCGTCCCGAACTGACTAGTTCCTCCTTACCCAGCAGTTCACCGGTAACCTCCAGCCCCAGACGGGTACGCACGAATGAGGCCGCTGTTCGCGCTAAAAATTCTCGACCTTGGGCAGCCGCCAGGAAAAGGGCGGCAACAACGACTTCCATATCCCGATAGGATACAGCATTAACCACACATACCCCACGGTCCGGGACGGAGAGGTAGATCTTTGCCACCTTCTCCGGGCCACCATAACGAATATCACCAAGTGAAACAGAGACAACCCGGTCGGCAGCCACCTTCCCCTCGGTTTTTTCTTCAACCCACAGATGCAAATCGGAATTGCTGAACCCGAAGGCCGCATCTTTAGCAAAACCGGTCTGAGCTGCAGGGACAAGACAGCCATCTTCCAGAACATAATGAATGTTGTCGATGGTATATCGACCGCCTTCCAAGAAAAAGGGGATGAGCAAATGCGGCAGCGAATCGCCTTCCATTGCTTCCGTAAGCGCGTTTACCTCTCCCGGATAGTGTCCGCGCAGCGTTGAATCACTTCTGCTGATGACGCTCACCTGCACGCCGGTTTGCCTTGATGCAAGCAACAAATTGTGGCCCAACTCCTGGGCGAGATGAGAAGCCTCGTCAGCCGTCATGCTTCGTGAGTTCGTCAACACAAAAAAGGCCGGCGCCTCACTTGTCAGCTCCCGGGCGAGTATGTCAGTGTTCCACTCGGTTAATACAGGTATGTTTTTCGAGGTCTGGGTACCGGTGGGATCATCATCAAGGATCACCACCTTGCTTTTTGCCAACTTGATCTTCTCGCGAATCTCAGCAAGTAGAGACTCCGGCCACTCAGGTGGCAAGCTAGAGAGTAATTCCTTCGGCTGTATGGCTGGGTTCTCCATGGCGCCTCCGGCTAACGCAACGAAAAGATATTTTCTTCAATAAACTTCCAGGTCTCCAGATAATTCCCGGCGCCAATCAGTTTTTCCAGTTCGCCTATATCGATATCATCGAGAAGTTGCCAGATTTTCAGGGTAAGCCGACTGTTTGCCTCGAAGGTGCCCTTAATATCCCAACGGGTTGGTGAGGTATCCGAGGTAAAATAGCCATCATAGCCGTATTTCTTCAAATAATAGAGGAACTCGATATAGTCGAGCATATGCTTGGTACCACAGAAATAGTCCCAATCCCACTTACCATCGTTGTCATTGATATGCACGTAATAAGGATAGGGGCTTTCGGCGAGCATGGCCACCGCCTCGGCCGGATTTTCACCACCATACATGGAGTGGCCGAAATCAAGAGTAACTCCCATATTTTTACCGTCGATATCATTGAGCAGGCAGAGGGCCTTGGCTGCAGTATCGACAAAGCAACGTCCCCTGGTCTCACTTGGTTTGTACTCGACAAAGAGCGGCATTTCCTGACGATGATCATCAGCTTCACCGAAGGTTTCCACCAAATGCTTCCAGGCCGTGGCATAGTCGTATTGGAAGGAGAACTCGTAGCCGTCTCCCAGCGGACAGCAGGTGACCTTGTCTGCACCAAGCTCTGCGGCAAAGTCCTTGGCATCTTTGATAAACTGGACAGCTTTCTGGCGAACCGCTTTTTCGTTTGAGGTCAAACCGCCGTTACGAAACTCCGGTTCGGCTTTGACATTGACATTTACCGCCGCCACTCCCAACCCATATATATCGAGAAGTTTCCGTGTAGAAGCTACTTCACTCACCTCATAAGGGTATACCAGCTCAACACCGCTATACCCTTCGATGGTGCTCATCAGTTTAAGTTTTTCTTCCAATTCAAGCGGTTTGTTATACTCATGAAAACGGTCCTTTGTCTGTGACAAAAAACCAGTGATTATGGCCATTTTCAGCATTACTGTCTCCAATTAAAGCATTAATTCCGCCCTACTCTGCGGAGTGTTTTGATCTGAAAAGTTTTTCTTTTACTCTTGCCAACCCCCTCTTGTACCAGGCTGTCTGGGAGAGAACGGTGAAAACGATGATGAGAAAAAGAATGAGCGACACCGGTCTCTGAAAAATAGGCATAAAGCTGCCCTGAGAAACCATCAGAGCCCGGCGGATATTTTCATCGGCCATGGGACCGAGAATGACCCCGATTACCAGCGGGGCTATGGGATAGCCCATGGAGGTCAGGAAGTAGCAGATAATTCCCACAGGTAACATCAAGTAGAGATTAAAAATACTCAAACCCAGCGAATAAGAGCCAATAATGCAGAGCACTCCAATAATCGGCATGAACAAAGGTGTCGGAATACGCAGTACCTTTACCACCTGCTTGGCCAGCAACATGCCGACTACCCACATGGCCATGGAAGCAAGTAACAGTATGGCGGCAACCTCCATGATAAAGGTTGGATGCTCGAAGGTAATCATCGGCCCGGGAGTAACCCCATGGAGCATTAGAGCGCCAAGAAGCATGGCTGCCGGTGGACTGCCGGGAATGCCCAGGTTGAGCAAAGGAATCATCGCTCCACCGACACAGGCATTATTCGCCGTTTCACTGGCTAGCACGCCCTTGTACTCACCTTTTCCAAAGGTCTCCGGATGCTTTGAAGTATTCTTGGCGGTGCCGTAGGAAACCCAGCCGGCAATATCTTCGCCGATTCCCGGAACAGCTCCTATGCCCACACCGATGAATGCCGATCTGACAGTAGCCGGAAGATTGCGAATCACTGTTCCGATTTCGGGAACGATCTTCTGCAGCTTTTTAGCTTTGCCTATCTGTACCTGAGTTTTCAGTACTTCGATTATCTGGGGGATACCAAAAGCTCCAATGAGCACCGGCACCACCTCGATCCCGCTGTCAAGTTCAGAAATGCCAAAGGTGAAGCGGGGGTAAAACTGCAACTGATCACGGCCGACGCAGGCTAGAAACAAACCGAGAAAACCGGAAATCCATCCCTTGACCACCAAATCCGGGCTGGTCAGCGTTCCACTGATGAGAATGCCGAAAAAGGCCAATAGAAAAAACTCAAAGGAAGTGAACTGCAAGGCAAAGGATGAAATAATCGGTGAGATGGCCACCACAAAAAGCATACTGATCGCCGTACCGATGGCCGACGACGTCGTCGTAAGCCCGATCGCCCTGCCCCCTTCACCTTTAAGCGCCAGCGGATAGCCGTCCATCGCCGTTGCCGCCGCAGCAGCAGTTCCCGGAATATTGATGAGGATAGAGGCATAGGAACCGCCATAGGTGCCGCCGACGTAGATCGCCAGCAGGCACACCATGGCCATTGGTGTATCCATGCTATAGGTCAAGGCAGTAAGCAGGGCTACCCCAAGTGTTGAAGTCAACCCGGGCATGGCCCCAAACATTATCCCCAAGAAAACCGAACCAAAAAGAATGCCAAGGGTGAAGGGATCAGCAGCCAGGGAGGCGACAATTTCAAAGAACGCATATATCCGATCTAACAACATTCTCTTCCTACCCCCATATCTCCGCGTACCAGATTAAATCCAGAATTTCGACAATCAAGCCTTCAAAAGGCATGGGAACAAGCAGGAAGTATTTAAAAATCATCCCAATAAGAAATGGTGCGGCAAGAGCCAGGATGAGTGCGATTCTAAATTTTTTGCCAAGCTGACTATCACCAGATATTTGCGCACGCACAACGCCAGCAAAACTCACGATAAATACCAGGACAAACCAGTCTGCCGGATGTGACAACAGTGTTGCCAAGGACTCTGCAACTATCAGCACAAAGATTAGAGCCACCATGCCACCGCAATAAAGAAGCATAAGCTTGAGAAGCAACTCGGCTCTATCAAGGTAAAACATACAGAAAAATGCCAACAAAAACAGGATAGCCGCGAGGAAAAAATCAACTCGGGGCACCATGAGAAAGACGAAGGTGAACAGAAGCAGAGCAATACCGTAGAAACGCACGGTCTCCCTGCTCCTCAGAAAACTGACGAAACCACTGCTCAAGAAGTAGCGTATTACTGTGGCCACACCACTAAAACCTATTGCCTTCAAAGCGGTGCGGATAAGCATACCCCCAAGAAGAACCAACATGGTGCCGACAAAGAGTGGAAATATTGCCGGAGAAACATACCAGACATTCTGCACTCCTCCCCAGGAATCCTTCATCGGCATCCCCAGTGATTTGACAATGACGAACATGCCAAACAGAGTGATGAGACCACCCGAGAAAAAGTCGGCCTTGCGCAACTTCTCTTTATCCATCATGGTTGATCAATCCCGCAGAGTAGTATATCTTGGAAAGGCCGAACCTGTATTCAGTGGAATGGACAACAGGCCCGGCTCCCAGGGCTGGTATCATGCGATACCAGCCTTTTTCAGTGTTTATTGCTAAATATCATGGTTTCGGAATCCCCAAAGTTTCCGGATTAACCTTGGCAGCGCCAAGTTCCCAGAGGGTCCAAGCAAAGTTGGATTCAAGCGCTGAAAAGACATCCTTTGCCTCTTGCCCAGATTTGCCAGAGAGCAGATAGTAATTCTCCTTGGCCCAGGTTTTGACCTTATCGGTGGCCATCGCTTTGTTGAAGGCATCAACTAACACAGCCTTGGCTTCTTCCGGTGCATCGGCAGGGACTGCAAAACCAATGGCCTGGGATATGGGCAGATACTCGGAAAGTCCCGGGTAACTGTCAAAGGCAGAAGGGATAACACCAAGACCGGCAACCTCAAAGGAGTCAGGGATCAGCATTGCCAAAGCACGAAGCTTTCCACCGCGCAGAAGCTGCTGCTGCTCGGCCAGCGAAGTAACGACCACTGAGACTTCACCGGTCATGGCGGCATTCTGGGCAGGACTGGAACCCTTATAAGGGATGAAGTTAAAATCAGCACCGGAACCGTCTTCCACGGCCAGCAGGTTCAGGTGATGGATGGACCCAGCACCACTGGCTGCTGCCTTGATGCTGCCCGGGTTCTTTTTCGCTGCTTCGATCAGATCGGTCAGCGTTTTATAAGGGGTATCCGGGGTGACGGAGATAACGTCGGGAGAGCCACCAACGATGAAGGGGTCCCAGACTTCAAAGGTTTTGTCCCAACCGCCCTGAACACCGGCAGTGACATTGGACTCGGAAAGGCCGCAGAGAGTATAGCCGTCATGCGGCATACTGTAGGCATGACTCATACCGACGGAACCGGCCACACCACCTGTCTTATTAATTACGTTAATATTTACATCGAGAAACTTCTGCATTTCTGCAGTAATAATGCGGTTACAGGTATCGGTCCCACCACCTGCACCCCAGACTACGACAGTGGTTATATTTCTCTTAGGAAAACCCTTGGCAGCAAAGGCTTGAGCTGTTACCGCCAGCAACAAAATCAGTCTTAAGGTAAGTATTCTCTTCATTTTTTCTTGTTCTCCCACTTCTGTTTTGTAGTTCATCACCAGGAAAAGCGAGGTTGTTTTCGTCCTAAAACTAGCAATTTGGGCTGAGATCAAGGCTTGCGAAAAATTTTACCACAGGCATATAACTACTATCCCGAGGATAAAATTTTGAGCATAACGAAGATATCGGTCTAAAGACCAGTTTTAGGATGGGAACTAATTTGCTTTTCGAGGTGCCCTCTCCTTATTCAGGCATTCACCTCCTTTACTCGCACCCTGTCTTGAGTAACTATGGTTTTCAGTTTGGTGATGGTCTTTTCCAGATGTTCCCGCATGAGACGCTCTGCATTGTCCGGGTCATGGTCGCAAATGGCATCGATTATCTTTAGATGATCCTCGATGGTATCATCGGGCTCTCGGATAAGACCTTCACTGTTCGCATATTGATAGGCAAGTGAGATTATATTGAACGTTTGTAATATGGTGGTTAGGAATTCACGCGAAGCTATCTCCGTGATGAAATTATGAAAGCGGCGATCGGCCTTGGAATAGGCTTGATAATCCCTAAGCTTCTCGGCAGAAGTAAAGCTGCTGAAAATCTTGCGTAACTCCTTTATCTGCCTCTCGTCAATACAACGGGCTGCTCGCCGGGCGGCTAGACCTTCAAGGACTTCACGGATCTCAAAGATGGAAATCAGCTCTTCAATGCTAAACAATCTGACATAGAAGCCCCGACGCGGTTTGACCTCCACCAGTTTTTCGTGTTCGAGGAATTTCAGGGCACTGATAAGCGGTGTCCGGGAAATACCAAGTTCCTTGGCCAGTTTCTCCTGCGGTATTTTTTCACCGGGCATGAGCTGTCGGTTCTCGATCATTGATTTCACAACCTGATAGACCTTCTGATCCAGATTCTCATACTCGTTGCCGATATTCTTCATCAACCACGACTCCTTTATTCATTTTACAACTTTTGTATTTTGTATACAAAATTCATTATACAAAATACTGGTGCATGTCAACACTTTTTCTTGGTCGGAGGATAGAAAAAATATCAACCGAGAAAGCTATTGACGGAAGCGATGGTAAAAGACTATTCTGGCTCAACATTTTTGATGATCTTTAACTCTGATCCGCCAGGTATATTTTCGATTCATGTCGACATTTCAGCCTTCACTATCCAGCCGTCAGCTTCTGGGCTGGCTCGCCATATTTGGCAGTGCTGCCTCATTTTATCTGGCAACAGTTATTATCCGCTGGTCAGCATCCTATGTTGAAATAGCAGCCCCCTACTTTGTCTTTGCCAGATTCTTTCTGGGTTTTCTGGTGGTCTCCAGCACCATGCTGGTCATCCGTCAGCCGTTTAAGCCAAAGCGGTATCATCTGCTCCTGGGTCGCACCATCGCCAATACCATTGCCGTGTTCTGCTTTTACAAAGCAGTGGAGGTGGGTACTCTGGCCGAAGCCAACATCCTCAATATGACCTATCCACTTTTCGTCACCCTGTTCTCCTGGTTTCTTATAAGAGAACAGCGCGACCCATTTTCCTTCGTCATTGTGGCCGTGGCTTTTGTGGGAATCTGGCTGATTATCTCACCCGGTGACATGTCAATCAGGTTCCATACCCTGTGGGGTCTTGGCTCTGGTTTTTCAGCGGCTTTTGCCATGATTTATCTCAACATCAGCAGAAGGGTCCACGATTCCCAGACTATACTGCTTTTCATGTTTGGTTGCGGTGCCCTGATTATCTTCATCCTCTTCCGTTCGGCTTTTTTCTGGCCAAACCTGCTTGAATTCTTTTTCCTTTTCATCTGTTCAGTGGCAGGAGTGGGCGGACAGTACCTCATCACCTTTGGTTTTCGGTATGTTACCGCCGTGGAAGGATCGATTATGTCTTCAAGCCGCATACTCCTGGCCGCCCTGCTTGGCCCCTATATTGTGGGCGAACCAAGTTTGACCTTGTTTGGTTGGCTCGGTGCTGTACTTCTCTTTAGTGCCAACAGCGGTCTGGCTCTCCGCCGTATGAAGAAGAAGGCTGCCGGAATATAGCAAAATTCTGGTTAGCAGTTTCACCTCTGTAGCGATACTCCCGATACTCTCACAACTCCTGCCATCATTCATCCTGGCCTGCTCTTGACAATGGTGGGAAAAGAGCTGAAGATATTTGGTATATCCGGCTAGGGCAGGAAAAACGAAATCTCAACAGATAAGGAATAAAATATGAGATTCGGAAAAGGCTGCGCCTCATCTACTCTAATCTTAATGATCATCTTTTTTGGGTTCTCCCCCGCATTTGCCAAATCGGCAGGCAATAATGATAAACTCGAAGAAATGATCGTTGAGCTGGAAGAAAAGATTGATCAGGCCGACAGAAAAATGATAGCTCATCCAACCTTTCTGGAAGAACTTAGACAGCTCACCGGGAAATACCGGGCCCAGTTGCGTGAACTGTTCTTCCGAGACGGTTTTGAGGATGGCGACTTTACCCAGAATCCTGTCTGGGTGGTAAAATCGGGTGAATTTCGTGTAAATGAATCCAATCGACTCACCTCCGCGGTGCAAACAAACACATTCGGATCACCTTCGCAGAATCAATCTTCTCCGGAACGCTCCCTGGAGACAGAAGCGGTGGGCATTCTTCTCGACAGCATATTCGGTCCGCAAAAATCTCAAGCACCGACGCAAGAGCAAAGCGCTGAGAAGCAACCGGCAGCTCAACCGGCCTCCATATATACCCGGAAAATGTTCCCACCCGCCTATGAGCTGAAAATGAATTTCAGGGCTCCTCAATCTGGAATAATGGAGCTGATCCTTTTGGGCACAGAAGAACTCATGCCCAGATATCGTTTGAAAATACGGACGGACCACTCTGACAACTATCCCATGGAAGTTGTCAGAGAAAGATCGGGGAGGAGTTTTATCGTCGGTGCCTCCGAAAAGTTTCCGGTCATTGACGATGGCCAACCCCATAGCCTCACCTGGGTAAGACACACCAATGGTGCGATGAATGTAATCATTGACAATGAGGTGGTGTTGGAGACCTATGAAGTGTATTACCGGGACGACTTCAAGGGACTTGAAGTCGTCAACAACGGCGGGATCTTTGAATGGGATTCATTTGAGATTTACAAACCACTGGCTCAGGAAGCACAATAGCTTTTGCTTCATGCCAGAGATTTAATCCAGCAGCCGTAGTTATGATGTTACTCAGCTTCAGCCCAACTGCGAATTTCTTCACGCTCTTTTGTTGATATACCCAGATGCTTGAGAAACGTTTCGTGCTTGAGCGGGGCCATCCTTTCGAAGCGGATGTGCCATTTTTTCATATCATCATCTGAAAATCCGGATGAGCGGAGCAAAGAGACCCACAATTTTCGACTCATTCCCCGAGCCTGCATAGCCAGTTCCGGGTTTTGCAACAATCCGGCAATCACTTCCTGCTGTTCACCGAGAAGCGCGATTTCTCTGCCAAGCTCTTCAAAGCGTTGCCTGAGAATTATACCAAGTTCACTCTCCGGACCATCGAGAATCCTGACGATATTCTTTAAAGGTATGCCGGCCTTACGGTACATGCAGATCTGCTCAAGCCGAGAAGTGTCATCCTCACTGTAAAAGCGATACTCTCCCGGCTGATGAAGCGAAGGCGTCAGCAGACCGATGGAGTCATAGTAAAGCAGAGTCGAACGCGATAAACCGAATCGTCTCGCTAATTTTCCAACGGTCAGCATGGGCATTTTAATCCATTTTGTGAATTTTCACTCTCATCAATCACCACTATAGATTGTACCATGATTGAGGTAGTGATTGAGCAGTTTTTCGACTAGCACCATCTGTTTGCCAAAAAGATGTGGCCCATGTTCTGCCACCAGCTCATCAGCTGCCGGATCCAGCGAGGTCATCTCCTGCTGCCAAAGGAGGGCAACTCCTATCTCGTCTTCTTCCAGCGTGATGGTGTAGCGCGTGGTTCGCTTTTCTCCTGTACGCACAAACCCAATTCTTTCGTTTGGCTCGTAGATACAGACAACCCAGGTTTCTCTGCCAAACATATCCTTGAAATCGGTTGTAAACGCAAAACCAAGCTCGGCATACCCGGATGATGTATAAAGTATTTCACAACTCCAATGGGGAATCCATTCATACTCCCGAACGGGACACAACAGGGGAAATACCTTATCTGCGGATTCCCTGGTGTGCATAACATGCTCAAGGTTCAACCTCTGTCTCATGTTCTTCATAGCTAACTCCTTATGTTGAGGATTTCCTGGGATATCCAGGCAGTTTTACTCATCCTTAAGCTATGAAGCTATAGACAGGTCAAAAGAAATTTGTGATATTAATTTTTAACGAATCCAAGTACGGCAGGTATCACTATTTAGGCATAGAAAAGTAAGCTGTCTTTTTACTAGGACTTTGACGCATCCTGCTGTTGTTGCTCAATATCCTGACGTTTTTCCCTTTCTTTTCGGCGCTGCTGATCAGCAACTTTCCGCCGATGTTCAGCTTCCGCTTCGCGGCCTCCTCCGCGCTGATCGATCTCTTCTATCGACCCGCCCATGCCATAAACGATGAGGATATCTCCGGCTCGAATTTCCGTCTCACCATCGGGCACCCCCAAATAGTCGCCATTCTGCCGCTCAATACCGAGTACAACAACGCCTTCATCCCGCAGCCCGACTTCGGCGAGCGCTTTGTCGGCTATCCAGTCCTTTTTGTTGACATGTAATTCGGTGATCTGATAATCACCGGCCAGGTGAAGAAGTTTTGAGAAGTCCTGGACATTCAGACGAGTATATCGTTTGAGCACCTTGGCTATAAAATTTGATAGGTGCCGGTCAACCCATTTACTGCTTGCCAGCGACCAGAGCAGGACAACGCCGGTAATCAGCAAGAAAATATTAAGAATATACGAATCCGATTCCCGGACGTTGACAAATGAGATAATCAGTGAAGATACCGCTGTAATCACTCCAGCATTACCCAGCAGCATGAGCATAAGGAGGATTCTTCGCCGAATCGGGTGATTTACCGCTTTCTCGGATTCAGTGGTGGTAAATCCAACGCCGGTAAAAGCTGAGCGCGCCTGAAACTTTGCCGACTCCCGCGAGAGACCGGTATAGGTAAGGGCAACAGTAGCGATGCGCGTAACCAAAATGGAAAGCGTCATAACCATTAGAAGGGAAAGTATAGATATCATAGTTCGCCTGTTTCAGGGTTAGTATTAGACCCTGCTTTCTCCACTCGCTGATTTTGGTCCAAACAGAAACCAGAGGATAAGTCCCATAATCGGCAACACTAAAATGAGCACGACCCACAGCACCTTGCTGCCGGTGCCGGCACCACTCTGTACCACTTTGATAATCGCATAAATATTAGCTATCAATATCAAAAGTCCGAATATCCCGCCCACTTCAATTCCCATGATTACTCCTTATCTCTAAAATTTAATTTGGCCGAAACCATTCATGCTTTGATTACCAGGAAATTGTAATCATTTGAGCCTTGCATATGTGAAATAAATCAAGAACAGAATTCTTTTCGTAATTATAATCATATAAATTTGTTTTCAAATTTAGTACTGGCATCTTTTGCATCAGTTATTTCCAGGAAGAAGCATTTACTTTCAGCCAACGCAGAGAAAATCGTGCAGATTCTCCAGTATGCCATTCGACCATTGATGGTCCTCAAGTATTTTGGCCAACTTTTACTTGCACTGGCAGTACTTACCACCGTTCCTCTAATTGTCTCGTTGCTCTTTGGCGATTACAACGTCAGTGTGCGCTATGCCACAGTTATAGGTGTAATTGGCACAACAGGACTCCTCTGTTCCCGTCTGCCGGCTCCAAAACGTATGCAAAATAACGAGGCCATGGTCATTACCGCTCTCATCTTTCTGGTCTCACCACTGGTGATGACCTGGCCGGTAATGGCTTCCGGGTTTGCTTTTTCCGATGCTATCTTTGAAACCATTTCTGCCGTGACGACAACCGGCTTGAGCACAGCTGTAAATTTGCCGGAAAAAACCCAGACATTTCTTTTCGCCAGGGCCTGGATGCAATGGACCGGCGGTCTCGGTATGGTTGTACTGAGTATGGCTGTTCTTATTCAGCCCGGACTGACTGCTAAACGCCTTGATATTGAAGACAGCTTTGACGATGACATCATTGGCAACACCAGGACCATAGCCCAACGAACAATCATCATTTATTCTCTCATCACCCTTGTTGGCATCATTATCTTGGTTGCCCTCAAAGTATCCTGGTTTAACGCTATCGTCTATACGTTTGCCGCCATATCAACGGGTGGTTTCGCCCCGCATGATACCAGCCTTGCCGCTCTGCAAAACACCGCTGGAGAAATTGCTGTCATTGGTATTTGCATGAGTGGCGCCGTCGCCTTGCTATTTTATTACAGAATTTTCCATGCCGGCTTTTTTACCATCCGCCAGGACGCGCAATTACTGACGTTTCTCTTCATTAGCCTGTTGCTTGTGGCTGTCCTGACCTGCCTGTTGCACTATCAGGATAATTTTGGCTGGAACGAAGCCTTTTACCAGGCAGCTCTCAATGGCCTGTCGGCCCAGTCGACGGCGGGGTTTGCTCTGATGAATATGGGTGAAATGGGGAGCGGCTCCAAATTTACCCTTATCATGTCCATGTTTTTTGGCGGCTGTGCCGGCTCAACTTCAGGCGGGGTCAAGATCATTCGTCTGCTTATCATTGCCCGCCTGCTCTATCTTCTCCTGCAAAGGGCGGCCGCCCCGCCACGAGCGGTAACAGAGGCTCGTCTTGGCAGTCATAAACTGAGTGACCATGAAATAATAAATGCGATGACGCTCTTCGTACTCTTTGTCGGAATTACTGCGCTGTCATGGCTTCCTTTTCTGGTCATGGGATATGATCCATTGGACAGTCTATTTGAAGTTGTCAGTGCCATGAGTACAGCCGGTCTCTCGACAGGCATCACCGCTGCCGAATTGCCCCTCCTGCTCAAAGCCATACTCTGTGTCGATATGCTGCTTGGCCGTTTGGAAATCGTTGCTTGGATGGTCTTTTTATATCCATTAACCTGGTTTGGAATGCGAAAGGAGAAATAATATGAGAATAGTACTCTCAGGAGCGAACTCCACTACCGTGAAAGCAGCTGCTCAGTTTATCAAACAGGGACACGAGGTGATCCTGATCGAGCTTGACAAAGAAAGGATTGATGAGCTATCAGAGAATCTAGACTGCAGTTTTCTTCATGGTGATGCTGGCAAACCCTCAATCCTCGAACAGACTGCTCCGGAAGAATGTGACTTTCTCTTCTGTCTTACAGATAGCGACCAAGTTAATATCATCACATCGTTGTTGGGCAGATCCATGGGTTTTAATAAAGTCATCACCTGTATCCACGATGAGGATCTCCTGCCACTCTGCGACGAACTCGACCTCACCCATACCATTGTGCCCGACAGGACGATGAGCCAATACCTCGACAACCTGGTCCGGGGACTCGACGAAATTGAGCTCTCCGCTCTGCTTAAAAATGATGCCAGATTTTTCAGCTTTATCGTCGACAAGGAGGATGCCGGCAAGGTCAGCGAGCTGGAGCTACCTGATAAATCAAAGCTTATCTACTACTATCGTGATGAGGACTTTTTTTTCGCTGACGACGACACCACACTTCGCCAAGGTGATGAAGTGGTTATCCTGACCAGCAGTGAATATCTCAGCGATTTGCAGGAAAGATGGCACCCCAAGGAGACTGATGATAAAGATTGAATGTCCTGACAGAATAGGACTGTAGATGTTTACTTTTTCGTTTTACTTCCTGGTCTGGTCACTATTTGATAAACCTGCGGTCAGCACCAACCGCATGGCATCCTCAACGTTCATATCAATGCTCTCAACCTTTTCACGGGGCACATAGAGGGTGAACCCGCCTATCTGATAGCTCATGGGCAAATAAACACTTACCATATCCTTATTAGCAATTTCAGCCGGCATGTTGTTCCTGTTCTCAGCACCGGTAAGAAAACCTATGAGATAGGTTTCCCCTAATTTGACGGAGACGACCTTCTGCAATTCGTCATCTTCTTTCATTCGGGAAAAATAATCCATAAAATCCCGCAGACTCCCATAGACAGATTTCAGCAAAGGAATCTTTTCAAGAAGATACTCTCCCAGGTTAAAAAGCTTACGTACTACCCAGGCATCAATCAGTAATCCTGCCAAAAAGATCAACCCAATGCCTATGAGAAGTCCCAATCCGGGCCAATAGAATTCTCCAGGCAGGCCCAGCAATATAAATTGCTTAAGCAACCGCTCCAAGGATATAGCCAGCCAGTAGGCGAAATAAAGGGTAAGGGTAATGGGGAGGACTGCAGCCAATCCCTTGAGAAAAATTCTCGATATATACTTCATCCTATTCTCCGTAGTAGGTGCTGTATTTTGAATAATGTCCGTATAATAGATAGAGCATCAGCAACATCCGGCGCAACGATGTGGAGTTATTTTTGATGTGCTTGTCATGCAGTTGACTCCGAGATTTGATGCCCATAGGAATTATCAATGCTACAAAGCCAACTTTCGTTTACCTTAGTAAAAACGCATGTTGCCTGTCGCTCCTCTCTTGGCTGATTCGGGGCTTAAATAATAGTTTTTGCAAAAACCAGTGCTATGCCGCTTGATTCCAATATTTGCATACCCGCCTGTGTTACTTTCAGCCCATGCTAAAAGTGGACCGCAATGCGTTTAAATGCTGTCCGAATTTCGAGACTTCCAACTGCATTTTTTCCTGGTGTTACGACTAATATTGCATCATCTGTATAGTTTTCCATTAAACGATCAAAGTCTTCGGCCACAATAGCTTCATCACATTCTTTAATGATGCTTTCTATAGGATGCACTTATCTCTCTCATTATGAATCGCAGCCAATAAACCTATCAATACCCAAGCTCCCGGGCGGCATCGGCAATGATGGCAGTCGATCTCTGCAGTGCCTGCTGCTCCTCATCATTTAAGGGGGGCCATAACTCCGAGACAATTCCCTGCGCCCCGACAATTCTCGGCAGGGAAAAACAGATGCCCTCATACTTCTTTTGACTATGACAGCGACTGGAGACGCTCAAAACCGCGCCTTCGTTATCGCGAATTGCTCTTATTATCCGGGATAACCCTCCACCGATGCCGTGATAGGTCGCTCCTTTCCCTCTAATAATCCGGGCAGCGGCGTTACGGACGCCATCATCTATTTCTGCTTGTACCTCCCCAGTTATCGGACGACCGATCTGGTCGGCAAAATCCAAAAGAGAGACTCCGCCAATCTGGGGGCTCGACCAGATGAGCACCTCGGAGTCACCGTGTTCACCCACCACATAGGCATGCACCGAACGAGCGGAAACACCCAGATGATTACCCACCAGAGAGCGAAAACGAGCCGTATCAAGGATTGTTCCTGAACCGATCACCCGATCGGGTGGTAGTGCTGAGATTCTGGTTACCACTTGGGTGATGATATCAACCGGGTTGGAGGCAACCAGAAGTAAGGCATCGTTAGCAGCATTCATGACTTTTGGAATAACCTCTTCAAAGACTCTGGCATTTCGGCCAAGCAATTCAAGGCGCGATTCTCCTTCCTTCTGGCCAACACCGCAGGATAGGATCACCACTTTAGCAGAAGATAGAGAATCATAATCTCCAGCATATATTTTTGCAGGATATCCATACGGGGTCGCGTGCAGAATGTCTTCTGCATGGGCTTGCGCGAGGTTTTTATTAAGATCCACCAGTACTATCTCACTGGCAGCACCTTCAAGCGCAAGAGTGTATGCTGCAGTGCTGCCGACCAAACCGGCACCAATTATACCTACTTTCATAACGTTCCCCTTATCTATATGAACTTGATAACGCTGATCATGGGCAGCATGCTCTGGTCAGTCGTTGCAAATTGTCAAAAGAAGTTATTATGAATAGTAATACCATGATCACCAAAAAACAGAGCATCTCTACAGGTAGAGGAAGTTTTTCTGCAATCACCTGCAGCTGGGTGTTGCTAAAAATTTTATATTTGAGAGGGCCAGACCTTACATAGGCCTTCTACTTGATTGGCCACCTGTTAATAATAGCATGACGTTTGTGATGCATATATTGGTCATAGTTATTATCTGTATGGAAAATAAATTTGTGAGATGGAAAACTCGGCTGGTGATTTACTGAAATCGTTGATCGAATTTTTAACGCGCTAACA
>JAAUYI010216693.1_pt1 | contig 23091 bp, 16 predicted proteins | sample 7278041 | NCBI WGS metagenome assembly JAAUYI01 (sample SAMN14350216, study PRJNA611818) | marine sediment metagenome | isolation source: surface marine sediment (0.6m) | place: French Polynesia: Moorea | collected 2018-08
AAATCTCACAACCAAGCATGAAAATATATCTCAAGTGCGGCTCCTACACCTAAGCTGTCAACCATCAACTAACAACTAACAACTAACAACTAACAACCATTTTCAAGCTAGTATAGCTATCTCAAATGTCGCAAGAGGACTCCTGTTACAGACGCAGATGCTGTAATAGTGGCTTGATTGGAGCTAATACTCAAGAAACCCTTGCCATTCTTGCTTTGTTAAACAGTCAATGAATTCATCATAATTCGATATTAAATCTTGCAGTGATTGAGTGTTAACTTTCTTATGTTTGGTGGTGGTCACTCGATGTTCCAATGAAATATAATCAAGTATTCTATCTACTGTTTTTTGATGTGTATCAGCTTTATCGAGATCGTCTTCATAAACGACTTCATGATATTTGATATTCCCTAAAGCTTCCTTCTCAGCATCCTCAAACCGGAACCGCTGATTCACTCTCTCAACAAAATTATCGCAATTTACTACTACGTTCAGTTCATTTTTATCATCACTGAATTTATGGTAATTGCCAGTATATTCTGCGACGACATTTGATAATGCATGTTTTATCTTATTTCTCCGTCGTAGATAAATTATTTTCCACCCATCTTCGTAAAGTGCATTCAAAAAAACTGCCGGATCGATTGGGTGCTTGCGATCTTGAGTGAGCTGATATATTTTTACATGGAAGATAAAATTTTCATGGGCTTTTCGCTTTGATAAACCACGGATATATTGGAGAGGATACAGAATTTCCCCTTTAGAGGTATTGAGCAACTCTCCATTTCGGCGAAAATATCCTGTTGAACAGAGCAAACTTTCCAATAAAGTGCTGCCGGTTCGACCTTGGCCAAATATAAGCAAACGAACTTGATCTGATGGAATGGGTTTGATGAAATTAACAAAATAATTTATCCCTTCTTGATAGCGAAGCTTTAACCAGCTTTTGCCTTTTTTAATTAACGAGCTCATGATTTTCTTAACTCTTCTTTACCTGTTATGTTGAACATTTAGTTAATAATCAGAACTTGACCTGTACTAGTTTATTATACCCAGGCTAAAGTTAAAAAAATAACTTAGCTACATTGAAGTAAGCGATCGCATGAAGCAACCATCTGACGGCGATGCCCAAGGGAACACCGCCGTCAGATGGTATAGTTTTTATATTTAAATACAAGTGTTAATACTTATGAATCAAGTCATATCCAAACTTAACTACTTTGATGTTGGGGATATTGCTCCCAATCAAATAGTTCATCATCAGAGCGACCACTCTTACGCCAAGTCACTTTACCTCGTAGGGTCTCTAATAAAGTTTGCTCCATGATATTAACAACATTCTTCCAGGAAATATCATCTCTTTGGAGTAACACTTTCATCTTTTGCAAAGCTTCTTGAGAAGTTTGTTCCTCATCAAAATTAATCGGAATATCGCTACGTAATAGATCTCTTTGTACAGCTATAATCCCTTGACGTACAGATGCAGTGATTTTGGGATGCAACTCTGTTTTACCTTTATGCCACTGTTTTTGCCACCCCCGCTTACCAGTAGCATAAAGTCCTGGCAAACGATTCAACGCATAGGCAGCTACTTCAGAAGGCTTGATATGTTTAGCAGTTTTTTGAGGTATAGATTGAATTTGTGCTTCCACTTCCTCTAAAACTAGTGATTCCATGACATTTCTATACTTTTTTGTGAAAGTACTCTGTTTGTAACGCTGATTTGCAGAGTTTATGGATGGGTAGATGCTATTACGTATCATTTTTTACAAGTATTTTTTCATTTATTATCTCTATGTTTCCCCTGTATTATCTGTAAATAAACATCAGGGAAATTAGCTTTTATTTTTAGCACTTGATTTTGTCAATGCTGAATAATTATAGATTATTTATCTAGTCTATATGAATGATAAAAATACAGTTTTATTCATATTTATTTTGTGATAGTTTAGGTAAAAATTCGGAATCACAATATTTTCCATATCAATTGATTTACGCCAATCATGTGTAGATGATTGGCGTAATAAATAAATGTATTTAATTATGATTGATGCACCCTATTTTCCCCATAATCAGGGTTAATAAATCAAAATATTTTTACACACTGCATAATTTAAATGTTATTAGCCAAAGGACTATTTTAAAATTTGTGTCCGGCAAAGATGTCGCGAACTTCTCCATTGCGGCGAATCACAGCTTTACCTTTTTCAACATTCACCAATTTCCAGCCACTAGAACCAATACTTTCACCTATTTCAATGCGGCGAGTCACACCGTTGATTTTAAACAATGCAGCTGATTTATCACCCAATTCTAGTAAACCTTCTAAGATATGAGCAGGACTGGCAATGGAGGCTGATGCCAATTGTTTTATAGGTGGGGTTGTTGGTGGTTGAGGTACTGAGGTTCTCTGGGGTACTACTGGAGATGGAAGTGGTGCAATTTTTGGTTTCTGGGATTGCTTAATCGCAATTGGTGAGGTTTGAACCTTCACGGGTTTGAGATTTGTCTTTGCTAATGCAATCGCATCGGTAGTCTGTTTTGGCCCAGATGCAGGTTTAGATGCAGGAGCTTGAGAAATATTTTTTTGAGGTGCTCTAGGCACTGCTGGTTGATTATTCTTGGGAGTAGGAACTGCTGGAGGTGCATAGCGCATGGGCAAAGGCGCTTGATACATGGGAATATAAATACGTTCTACTACCTTGGTTGATTGCCTGGGAGCAGGGGCTGTATTATCAGCAGCTCGAGGAGGTGGTAGATTACCATTGGGTCGTTCCCTCAAATAAGCCATTGCAGTGCGACTAGTATTTGAGCGCTCGGCAATTAATGTACTAGGTTTTTGATAGTTCCTTGCCTCTTGACCCTCGATAACCGCCAAGGCTCCCAATATGTAGCTAGCTAAATCGGATTCAATATCTGTTTTGGTGAGTGCAGCAGGCTTTAATGGGGCTGGTGATTTTTGCAGTACTTGTTGAAAGGATTGAGTGCCTAAGCGGTTTAAAAGTCCAGAGTTAAGTACCCATACAATACCAGCAACAGCCAATCCAAAGGTGGCAAATACAGAAAATAATCTACCAAAAATACCTACTGTTTTCTGCAGGGGACGTTTCTTTACCCTTCTTTTGAGAGTAGGAGTCACCACCTGACTTAACTGGCTGTTCCCAGAGTTAGGATCTCCCTGGACTATGGAGCTATTGGTGTTGGGCAAGACAATTGGTGACACCTGGACTGTTTGCATTGGTATATACTTGGGTGCAACAGTATGGGAAGATAGGTTGTCACTACCATCTAGAATATGGTCGATATCAGCGAACAGGTCATCCATCAAGCCGTCAGCATAGGTCTCTATTGACCAAGGTTCGCTGGAAATCAGCTCTTCTGATGGTTCGGGAACAATTAGATGCGTGCTGGCTTTTTGTGACATAGCGGTTTTCTTTTGTTGGCTTTGGGGAAGGTAAATAATTTAGCCCCTATTGCCTGGGAGTCATTTCAGTTGTCAGTTGTCAGTAAACAGTGGTCGTGTTGAGGTAGTGTGGTTTTGATATTTTCCCCATTTAGCTGGCTTTCCCGCAGGGGTACAACTACTGAATTTGGGGAGTGAGGCAGTAAATATCTTAGGATTTCACTAAGTATAAATAACTGCTAAAAGGTTCTGTCCCAACTAGATGAGTTGATGACAAGAGGTATTAAATTTAGATTTTGATTCGGAAATTACTGATGATGGCAATATTATGTTTTATGTCATCTATCATACCAATTTCCTTCAGTGTTTCTTTACTACTATACTCGCGCTTCATAAAGTTTGGGTTAAGCAAATGCCGAGAACTCTTTCTGGTGCTTGTTTTTACCCAATTCTAGATATATTAATAAAGCGTTAATATCGGCGGGGTTGACTCCACCAATACGGGCTGCTTGACCAATGGTAAGGGGTTTGACGCGATTGAGTTTTTCCCGTGCTTCTTTGGATAGGGTATCAATTTGAGCATAGTCCAAATCTGGGGGCAACTGGCGGTGTGCTTGACGGGCAATTTGGTCGATTTGATTTTTCTGTCTGGCAAGATAGCCAGAATATTTAATTTCTATTTCTACCCCTTCTTTTTCGGCACGGGCAAGGTGGGTTTTACCCAATCCATATTCTTCTAAATTAATATAGTGGAATCCCGGACGACGTAATAAGTCTGCTAGGGTAATGGAACCTTTGATGGCTTGTTTAGTTGCTTGAGCGATCGCTCTACCAATTTCTTCATGTTCCTTAACTCGACTGGCCTGCAAACGCTCTTTTTCTGCTGCGATATTTGCCTGCTTTTCTGTGAATAATTGCCAGCGGCGATCGCTAATTAGCCCTATTTCCCTACCTAAGGGGGTCAACCGGCGATCGGCGTTGTCGGAACGCAGTAGCAATCGATACTCGGAACGACTGGTCAGCATTCGGTAAGGTTCCCGTAAGTCTTTGGTACACAGGTCGTCAATTAGGGTACCAATGTAACTTTCTTCACGGGGAAAAACTATCATCTCCTCACCCTTAACTAACCGTGCAGCGTTGATCCCCGCCACAATGCCTTGGGCTGCTGCCTCTTCATAACCAGTGGTACCATTGATTTGCCCTGCACAAAATAAACCAGAAATTTTCTTGGTCATCATTGTGGGATAACACTGGGTTGCAGGTAGATAATCATACTCAACGGCGTAAGCTGGACGTAGCATGACACAGTTTTCTAGCCCAGGGAGAGTACGTAACATTTCCAACTGCAAATTTTCCGGTAGACCTGTGGAAAACCCTTGGATATACAATTCGGGAATATCCCTACCTTCTGGTTCTATGAAGATTTGATGACTATCTTTATCAGCAAAGCGGACAATTTTATCTTCAATGCTGGGGCAATAACGGGGACCTTTTGCCTCTACCCAACCGCCATATACGGGGGAAAGGTGTAAATTTTCTCGAATTAGGCGATGGGTTTCGGGGGTTGTCCTAGTCATATGACAAGGCATTTGTTCCCGTTCTACCCAAACCTCTGGATCGAAGCTAAACCAGCGTACATCCTCATCCCCTGGCTGGAGTGTCATTTTGCTGTAATCCGCAGACCTTTTATCTACCCGGGCGGGGGTTCCGGTTTTGAGTCGTCCGGTTTCAAAGCCTAGGCGGTTGAGGGTTTCCGTTAATCCAATGGCTGCAAATTCTCCCGCTCGTCCCGCAGTCATGGATTTATTACCAACCCAAATTTTCCCTCCCAGGAAGGTACCTGTGGTGAGAATTACCGCTTGGCATTGGAAAGATACGCCGAAGTAGGTTTCTACACCAACCACCTCGTCATTGTCACCAAGAATCAAATCCGTCACCATCCCTTCCCGGACACTGAGATTTTCTTGGTTTTCCACAATGGACTTCATTACCGCCGCATATTCCCGCTTATCAGTTTGGGCGCGTAATGCCCACACCGCCGGACCCCGTGAAGAGTTGAGAATCCGTTTTTGCAGGTATGTGCGGTCTGCCATTTTACCAATTTCCCCACCCAAGGCATCTACTTCATGGGTTAATTGGGATTTTGCCGGTCCTCCCACTGCGGGGTTACAAGGTTGCCAAGCAATTTTGTCTAAGTTGAGGGTTAATAGTAAAGTGCGACAACCAAGACGAGCGCTTGCCAGAGCTGCTTCGCAACCAGAATGACCCGCGCCAACAACTATGACATCAAAAGCGTCTTGACCGAAAGATTTTTGGGCAACTAGATTATGCATGGTCTTATTGTAAGTAGGCGCGAGGGGGAAAAATATTAATAATTTTAACTGATATGGTATGTAGTTGTATTTTCGTATATGTATCAGCGAAACATCTGTTTGTAAGTCAAGGGGAATTTAGAATTTAGAATGAAGAATTTAGAATTATTACCCCATCGATGAATTGAAGGGCTAATGAAACGATAGATTTATTTTTGACGAGCGACCCCGCGACGACGGAAGTCGCAAGGGAACGCGCGAGTCGTGACTCTCCACGGATGAATCTACACAGCTTGTATCCAGTCTATTTTTTGGTCAAAAAACGTGAAATCAGTAGAGTTATTTACGGGTGCTGGTGGTTTGGCTATAGGAACTGCTATGGCTGGCTTTGATCATCTAGCGCTTGTAGAAAGGGATAAGCACAGCTGCAACACCATTCGGGAAAATCAACAGCGAGGGGTTTCAGTTGTTAATGACTGGTGCGTCCATCAAATGGACGTGGCGGATTTTGATTACTTTATGATTGATGGGGAAGTAGATTTACTGGCTGGTGGTCCTCCCTGTCAACCATTTTCCATTGGTGGTAGGCACGGTGCCCATCTTGACGAGCGGGATATGTTCCCCCTATTTTTTCAAGCGGTGCGCGAACTACGTCCTCGAGCTTTCCTGATTGAGAATGTACGGGGTTTATTGCGTAAGAATTTTATCAATTATTTTGAGTATATTACTTTACAGCTTGCCCATCCAGATTTACAGCCTAAACCTAATGAGTCCTGGGTTGACCATTTAGGGAGGCTGGAAAACCATCATAACGCTGGTAGTAGTGATTATCTTAGTTATCATGTTAATTTTAGGTTGCTCAATGCAGCAAATTATGGCGTACCGCAAAAACGGGAGCGAGTTTTTATTGTGGGTTTCCGCTCTGATGTAAACCCTAATTGGTTATTTCCCGAACCAACCCATACCGAAGAAGCACTAATTTGGCACAAGTGGGTAACGGGTGAATATTGGGAAAAGCATGGTATTTCTAGTAATAACCGTCCAGAAATGCCAGTAAAATTGCGATCGCGTCTAGAACGATTTGGAGCAAATTTGTTAGGAAACATAACTGCTCCCTGGCGTACTGTCCGGGACGCTATTTCTGATTTACCATCACCTGAAAATGTTGATCTAGCTGCATCCATACCCAACCATGTTTATATGACCGGGGCGAGAAGTTATCCAGGACACACTGGTAGTCCCTTGGATGAACCGGCAAAAACATTGAAAGCTGGTGTGCATGGTGTTCCTGGTGGAGAGAATATGCTTGCTTTACCATCTGGAGCAGTGCGTTATTTTACAGTACGGGAGGCGGCGAGGTTGCAGACTTTCCCCGATGATTATTATTTTCCCTGTACTTGGGGTGAATCGATGCGTCAAATTGGCAATGCTGTACCTGTCAATCTTGCTTATATTATTGCTTCCAGTATCCGCGAGCATTTAAGTGAGGTTTGTCACGAGGATAGGGACGGTGACGAGCTTTACAACAAATCGGCTCTTGGCTCAAAATTATAAGTGCTGTCTAGTTGTAATTACTATGCCCCTAGAGGTTTTTCAGGCACCTACCACCTTGCGCGAGCAATTGATCGAGTTTCAATCTAGACAGCAATGCTATCCTTTCACAGAACTTGACCAACTTAAAGAAGAGTTAGCCGGCTATGTGGGCATCTATTTACTTTATTACAGGGGAGAATTTCCCTTGTATTCAGGTATTCGGGTTGCTAACCAAAATTCTTGCTGTATGCCGATTTACATTGGGAAGGCGGAGAATCCAGGTAAGCGTACTGGGAAGGGAAGTGTGACAGGAGGGTTGATAGGGCGTTTAAGGGAGCATAGAAGTTCCATTCGCCAAGTAAACAATCTTGATATTGCGGATTTTGATTTTACAGTCGTGGCGATGGCGGTTGATTTAGTTGCTTGGGGAGAAGCTGTACTGATACGCCACTTCCAGCCTGTGTGGTGCAGTATCATTTCTGGCTTTGGTATCCATGCACCGGGTAAGGGACGGGGAGCGCAGATGCGTTCAATGTGGGATGAAATACACCCCGGACGTTCGTTTGCAGTACAGTTACCAGCTAATCCAGTTACTGTGGACAGTTTACAGCCTCAGGTGGTGCAACATTGTCAGAATTTAGCTGTACTACTGGGATGTCCGGTAGAAGAATGGTAATACCATTTCTTTATAAAGATGCGCCAAATTTAGCCTGCTCCCGGCAGGCTTTGTTTGTATAGCCCCACTCTTATAGAGTGAGGGAAATATAGCGCAGCCTCATACAGAATTGGTATAACAACATAATTTATGCTTTATGCATCATCTAGCACTTGTCGAACGGGATAAGAACAGCTACAACACAATCCGGGCAAATAAACAGCGAGGGGTGTCAATACTGCTCGGTTAAGGATTTTCGTAGGTTGGGTTGAACGATAGTGAAACCCAACAAATGCTAGTAAATGTGGGCTACCATGCTCCCAAGTATTTTTAAGTGTAGTCTTCAGCCAAGGGCGTAACTTTCTGTTCAATTGCTACCAAAACGCCACTTACAGTTCTTCTTCGATTTTCTGGATAATGCTTCTTTCAATTAAAGGTACTTGGAAACGAACTCGATCTGAGTTGTCATGTTCAAAAATTTCTTTTTGAATTAGTTTATTCCAAACTTTAGGATTTTCTTCTGTGGGGGTAGCTTTTTTAATTAAATTTCTAATACACTCTCGTTGCTGCTGGTTGAGAGTGTTATTCCATAAATCATCAAAATAAAGACTACCACTTATCAAAGCTTTGGGAATAATGCCATCCACATCTTGGGGATTAGCCTTAATATTCAGAGCGTTTTGAGGATGCTCTCGGTTGAGATAATCTACTAATTCAGAACAGAGCAACTGTACGAGATACGGTTGACAGCGCGTCCAATAAATAATTCGTTCTACGGTTTCTGGAAGATAAATATCGGGAAAGTCGGGTACGGGATGGATAATTAATTCTTCGGCTTCCGGCTTTTCTAAATAAGTTAAACGAACGTAACGGGTACTAATCAGATAATCGCTCCAATAGGTTTCCATTTCATCTAGAGTATGAGAACCGCTAAAAAGCAGCGTCCAAGCAGAACGATGTTGGATAACGTGGCGCAAAAAGTTAAGGGGTGCGCGGGATTTGGTAGCGTCAATTACTTCCTCAAGACGTTCAAATTCATCCAGACAAAGTAAAAATCTTTTTCCTGGGGCAGTACGTTCGATGGTGGTAAACCAGTCTTGCAAAGTAGGAAAGGGTTCGGTTTTTAGTTCTTCTTGATTGGGGTGGGGTAAGGTAAGATTACGGGAAGTTCTAGCCGAGTCTATTATTTGCTTAACTAAAGATTTAGCAACTCCCGGCAGAGTGATTGCATCAGCAATTCCTTGAAAATCTACTCGTAAAGGAATTAAATCTCCGCCTACTTTTTGGGGTAGATATTGTAGAGTGGAAGTTTTACCCGTGTGTCTGCCTCCATATAGTAATAGAGTAGGTGGGGGGGACATTAAAGCAATGTTTTCAATTTCCCGAAATAAATCTTGACGGCCTTTGAAACGATTTTGGGCAGTTTCGGGGTCTAAAGCTGCCCCAGCAATGTAAACTTGGGGGATTTCTTGGGCATAACGGGTTTGTTCTTGTAAGTTGCGTCGTGCAGTTTCGAGGATATTTAACCATCTTTGGGCGATAGTACTAGAAGCAGTGGCAACGCGGGGATTTTCAATAAAAGCAAAACTCTTTAGCATCTGATTCAAAGAGTTAATCAGATTTTTCAGTATTTCCGCCTTGCGATAAACAGAGGTTGCCATATCTGCGGATTGGATGCTGCGGCTAATATCGAGAAACTGGGGTAATACTGTACCAATTTGGGGAGGGGAAGGAGTAGGAATCCAAGCTAGTTCCTCGGTAATGGTAATAATGTCACGGAAAGTGCGACAACGTTCCAGGGTATCTAAGACGATATTAACTATGGCTCTTGCAGCAACTCGCTGTTGATTGGTGGAGGTAGTTAGATAATCGATAGTTTCACGGGCTGTGGTGGGGTTTTCGCGGTATGCCTTGACTAGCATAGTATCCATCAAAGGTAGAGGTAAATGAATTACTTGGTCGAAATAGGGAGGTAAGTAACGCAATCTTGATGAAAATCTGCCCTGACGTGTAAATAAAAACAACAATCCTATCCAAAAGAATTCTGGTAACCAAACATAAGCTCGCGACGCTCCTAATACAAATGCTGCAGCAATTGCTATATCCAATGCTACACCGAACATTACACTAAATACTGCACCAAATACTACACCAAGTGTTGCATTAAGTACTATATTAGGTGCCATGCCAAGTACTACACTACAAAATACGCAGAGCAATACAACAAGTACTACACCAGATACCACATCATATGCTGCTACACTAGAACTAAATATTACGCCATATAATACACTAAATGCTATACCAAGTACTGCACCAAACACTACACTAAGTACTGCACTAAGTACTACACCGAATACTGCACCAAGTGCTACATTTAGTAATACGTTAAGTACTACACCAAGTGCTGCGCCAAACTCTAAAAGCGCAGCAGTCAGTAACAAATTAGTAACTGCAATAAGCCACAAATTTTTTCCGGCAAAACCATATCTATATCTAGAGAAAATTTGAGCAAACATCCAACCAGAATAATATGATTCACTAGGCAACCAGTTAAAAGATGTTTGACTTATAACTGTATAAATCAAACCTACCATCAAAATAGCTAACTGAGGGGTAATTATTGTTAGCCAAAAAACTTGTCCTACGTAGCGACGCAAAGGCTGATTATTAGGAAATTGTTTCAGTTTAAGATAAGGATTATCATCAGGTTTTAAGTCAGGATGAATGTCTTGCAACCATTGCTTTAAAGTATAGGGTTTAAAATATATCCAGTAGAGAAGACGAGCGCATTCATTGATATAATTCCCCAAGCCAGACATTAGTTATTCTCCTATACCCAAAGTTTTTTTGACTGCTTCTATTACATCTGACCAAGGTAATATTTTTAAAGCAGCTAAAATGCAGGCCCCGACTATAAATACTCCTATTAACCAAGCTGAGAACTCATCTAGTTTAGTACCAATAAATTTAACAGCTTGACCTAATTTTACAGGTAAACGCCAAAATACCCATTGCAAAAATAGTAAACCTTTACGCCAGATACTATGATTCGCTGATATCCCTCTAGCTTGACGTTCAAAACTTTTTTTTGCCCAATTTATATCATTATTAGATTGTTTTGCTTCCCAAAGATACAATCCTGCAAGTTGCAACAGATAAGGATTTTTTCCACCCCAATCTAAAGCTATTTGCTGTTCGTTATCATTTAAAACAGCTTGACTACCTGGAATATTGGTTTGGGGTAAACGTACTAAATCCCGTGCTTCATTGTCTGTAAAACCTTGCAACATCATTACTTGACCGACATTAAAAAAACTAGAAGTTAATTTTTTTTGGCGGCTGTAAACCTTCAGGTTTTTCCCAGAAGCAATAACTAACATTAATGCATTCCTATCCATTAAAGACCGCAAATTATCATAAAAACCATTATTAAATTCTTCTGGATGTTGAAACAAAGCTTCAATCTTATCCAAACAGAGAATTGGTAAAATACCAACATCTCGAAATTGCACTATGGTTTGAGAAAAACTTTCTGTGTCAAAGTGATTAGCTTCTAAGGCTTGAATTAATCTTTTAGGTTGACCAAACCAGGAATATCTTTGTTTAAGATTTTTACACAATTCTTCTGCTACAACTCGATAAAAACGAGACTTGTGTTGACAACTTCCCTGTTCCAGAGAAAGATATACAGCTAAATAGTTACGGGGATCTTTGCCTCTACTTTCGATTTTTTGTTCGTAGGTTTGACAAAAGTGAGATAGCAGAGATGATTTACCAGTGCGTTTGTCTCCTACTACATTGATGCTGGTGGGTTGAGCAGCAACAGTACGAGCAGTAATAGTATCAAGTTGTTCTTGATAACCAATAAAATATCTAGCATCAGAGATGGTTGAACCAGCATAAAAAGGAGCAGTGTCAGACGGCATTACTTTCAGTTGATGCTTGTGTGTTCTCTACGTAACATAGATATCCTACTACTCCAGCAAGCCAAAATTGCCGGGTGGAGCACCGAGTCATATTACCGGATGGTGCGTTACACTTCGTGGTAACACACCCTACGTGTTTTAAGCGCAAGCGCAGGCTACGCCAACTAGGGGGTGTTTTCAAACTCATTCGTAGGTTGGGTAGAACGGAGTGAAACCCAACTGGGTGTAAGGAAAATGTTGGGTTACTCTACCCTTCGGGAACGCCTGACGGCGTTAGCGCAGCTCCTCGCGGAGCGAGGCACGAGAAGCCGCTGCGCGTCTACGTTCCTCAACCCAACCTACGTCTATTGGGGTAATTTCAAGTCAAAAGTCAAAAGTCAAATTCAAAAGTTTATTGTCACAGATTCGAGCAGTATACAGATGTTTCTTAATACAAAATAAATCAAGGCTAGCGATCGCACAACCACTGTAGTACTATCCATTGGGAGCATCCCAAATATTAAAGATTGTAGTGCGGGCATCTTGCCCGCATCAGATATCCAGGGAGCAAGATGCTCCCACTACGTAATATTTTTGAAAAATGGGGATGCTCCCCATCCATTGGTACTGAGTTATCAGTTCACTACTTCACAGGGCCGCAAAATCTACATATTGCCGACATAAAATTACATGATTGCTTCTAGTAAACCTTGGAAATTATTATTTGTATCTACCCCTGTAGGACCTTTGGGTACAGGACTAGGTGGTGGTGTGGAACTGACTCTGTATAACATTGCCCAACATATGTTAAATCGGGGTCATCAGTTACAGGTGGTTGCACCAGCTGGCTCTACCTGGGAACATATCCCCATAGTACAAATTCCTGGTAATTCACAAACTTTTGCCCAAACTCAGGAACGTGATACCCCAATTATGATGCCAGAAAATTCCCTCCTGGCAAATATGTGGGAATATGCACGTCAAGTACAAAATGAGTATGACCTAATTGTTAATTTTGCTTACGATTGGTTGCCTTTATACCTAACACCCTTTTTCAGTGTTCCTATTGCCCACTTTATCAGTATGGGTTCCCTGTCCGATGCCCTCGACCAAATTCTCCTCCCAGTGGCAAAACACTTTCCCAGAACTGTTGGTTTTTATACTCATTCCCAAGCAGCTACTTTTCCTGGGTTAACCCCGCCCATATACTATTTGAGTAGTGGTATTGATTTAGACTTATATGATTTTTGTCCCCAACCAAAACAGCAATTTGCTTGGATAGGTCGCATTTCCCCAGAGAAGGGTTTGGAGGATGCGGTAGCGTTATCCCAAAAGACAAACATCCCTTTAAAAATCATGGGCAAACTCCAGGATGAATCTTACTGGCAAAGAATTTGCCGAGAATATTCCCATGCACCAATGGAGTATATGGGATTTTTGTCAACTACAGAAATGCAGAAAATTGTCAGGGAATGTCGGGCATTATTAATGACTCACCGTTGGGTAGAGGCTTTTGGTAATGTTGCCATAGAAGCTTTAGCCTGTGGCGTACCAGTAATTTCCTATCGTCGGGGAGGACCAGCAGAAATTGTCCGAGATGGGGAAACGGGGTTCTTGGTAGTGCCGGATAGTATTCCCGGTTTGGTAGAGGCTGTATCCCGTTTAGATGAAATTAGCCGCCATCAATGTCGCCAACAAGCAGAAACGGAATTTTCCCTGGAAGCATTGGGCGATCGCTTTGAAAAATGGTTTGGCGAGATTTTAGAGTTCGGAGTTCGGAGTTCGGAGTTCGGAATGAGGAGTGAGGAGTGAGGAGTTAGTAGGGGCGCAATGCTTGCGCCCTAAAGGAATTATGAATGAGGAGTGAGGAATCATGAGTGACAAGATTATTCCCCCACCCCTAAAGCCGGGGGACTTACTGCGAGTTATTGCTCCTAGTGGCTGTTTGCGAGAAATGACAGCCTTTGAACGGGGTGTGGAAGTTTGGCGATCGCAAGGTTATCAAGTAGAAATCATCCCAGAGATAGATGACAAATGGGGATATTTGGCTGGCAAAGATGAAGCTCGTCGCCAACACCTAGCAGATGCATGGAAAGATCCTGAATGTCGGGGTATTCTCTGTGCCAGGGGTGGTTTTGGTAGTACGCGGCTCTTAGAAGCATGGGATTGGGGAGGAAATATTTCCCATCCCAAATGGCTAATTGGTTTTTCTGATATTACTGCGTTGTTGTGGAGTTTAGCTCGTACTGGTGTTGTCGGTGTTCATGCTCCTGTATTAACTACCATTAGTAATGAGCCGGAATGGTCAAAACAAAGGTTATTTGACTATGTGGAAGGTAAGCAAATTCCACCCTTGGAAGGTTCTGGTTGGGGAGGGGGTGTAGCAACGGGGATATTGCTCCCTGGAAACCTCACCGTTGCCACCCACCTTTTGGGTACATCTCACCAACCAAGTTTAGAAGGGGTAATTCTCGCCTTTGAAGATGTGATGGAGGCTCCCTACCGTATTGATAGAATGCTTACCCAGTGGCGTATGAATGGTGCCTTGTCCCAAGTGGGGGGTATTGCTTTAGGTAGTTTTACTGGCTGCGAACCGCCAGCGAATGTGCCTAGTTTTAGTGTAGAAGAAGTATTGCGCGATCGCTTGGGAGATTTGGGTATTCCCATTGTCTCTAATTTACCCTTTGGTCATGAAGCTCCCAATGCAGCTTTACCTGTGGGTGTGGAAGTAACTTTAGATGGGGATAAGGGAGTTTTGGATATTCATTGAAACAAACAAGATCCCCGACTTCTTCTGAGAAGTCGGGGATCTGGGTATCGCTAATTTTGACACATCAACGTCAGTTATTAAGGGAGGATATTATGCAGGAATCGGTTATTTATCAGGATATTTTACAAAAGGGTGAGGAACGTACAATATTACGTCAACTTAATCGGCGTTTTGGAGAAATCAATTCTTTATTAGTCGATAGGATTAAATTGTTACCGATTGAAAAACTAGATGCTTTAGCAGAAGCATTACTAGATTTTTCTGCTATATCTGATTTAGTTGCTTGGCTTGAGGAAAATACGAATAGTTAAGTCGTTATGCACCCCTCTCCTTAATAAGGAGAGGGGAGATAAAGCATAGCTTTATCGGGGTGAGGTTAATCCGTACCTCACTAGGCTCAGAAACGCTATATTACTTATTACTTATTACTTATTACTTGTCTTTACTGTACCGGACTAATAATCGCAGGTTGGGAAGGTGTCTCTGGTTTAAAAATAGCTTCTAGGGCTTGATTTAGGGAATCTCCCATAATAATGCGGTTATCATAAGCCACAATTACTCTCGCTAAGGTTGGTAAACTATTTTGCTCTGCTTCCAGATATAAAGGTTCCACATAAAGCAGGGATTGTTCAATGGGAATTACTAACAAATTTCCTTGAATTACCCGCGAGCCTTCCCGATTCCACAGACTAATCCTCTGAGAAATGTCGGGATCTTGGTTAATCAAAGCTTCTATTTGTTGAATACCATACACCAGTTCTTGTTTAGGAAATTCGTACAGCAATAATTTTCCGTATTCCCTACCATCGGAACGTGCTGCTAACCAAGCAATTAAGTTTACCCTTTGCACAGGGGTAAAGGGAAGCAGCAATACAAACTCTTCCGATTGAGCGGTAGGCAATTTCATAATTAGGTAGTATGGTTCTACCGGACGACTTTTGCCTCCATAAATTTCTGTAGGTATTTTCCACAAGTCCTCTCGATTATAGAATACCTGGGAATCTGTCATGTGATAAGTCAGCAATCTTTCTGATTGGATGCTGAATAAATCCACTGGGTAGCGGATGTGGGTACCCAAGCTAATTGGTAAGGCTTCTAGGGGTTGGAAGAGTTTGGGGAATATTTTTTCAAAGGTATTAATAATCGGATCCCAAGGGTCAGCTACGTAGAATTTTACTGTGCCGTTGTAGGCATCAATTACTACTTTGACTGAGTTACGAATATAATTAAATTTATTTTTACCAGGGTCAGAATAGGGATAGCGATCGCTAGTTGTATAGGCATCTAAAATCCAATATAAGTAGGTAGAATCTCCTTTGGTATTAACTCCATCCCCCTGGGCGACTACTAGATAGGGGTCTTTATCGTATCGTAAAAAGGGAGCGATCGCTTGTACCCGTTCCCGAATATTACGCCGAAATAAAAGTTTGGTTTGGGGGGTAAAGTTACGTGTTAGCAGCATTTGCCAATCTTTGAGATATTCGGCAAATAGCAACCGTCGCCAAAAGCTACCAATGGCAATCCCACCCTGCCCATCGTAGATATTATAAACGTTCTCCGCACCGCTGGGATAGTCCAATTCTTTGGTTCTAGTTCCCGTCATTACGTAGGTATTACTAATTTCCCCGTAGTAAATACGCGGTTGACCGATGGGAATACTAGCTCGAATTGCCGGGTCGGATATCTGCAATGAACCGGATTGACCTGTAATGTCGGAACCAATATCTTTGACATAATAATATGGCAATCCCCCAGGAGCTACAGTATTCACTGGACTCAGGGTAAACCCATAACCGTGGGTATAAATTAAATGTTTGTTAATCCATGTCTGGGCTTGTTCGGGAACGTCTCCATAGTCTAATTCCCTAGCAGCGACGATGGTTTGTTGCTTTTCTGCTCTAGGATTGGTAAGGGTACTTTTGAGAGTATAGCGGTCGATGTCAGCGTCAGGAAACTTGTAGTAAGGTCGAATTTGTTGTAGCTGGCGGTTGGTTTCTAGGAGGGGACGGGTATCCCACAGACGAATGTTGCGAATTGTCAGGTCATTTTTCTCTAGGTCATTCGCTGTTAACTTTCCTTGGGGATTAAAGGTTTTCGCTTCAATTTTCTCTAAGTTAAATGCCTCTCGCGTCAGGGCAATGGTACGCTGAATGAAAGGGCGTTCCCTTAATAATTCATTGGGTTGAACTACCAAACGGTGAACAATGGTAGGTAATATTTCCCCAGAAACTGCTGCTACTAATACATAAATGACGAGTAGATAAACTAGTTGACGGGGGATCGGAATGGGTTTAAATTTGGCTTTGGTAATCCGTGATAAGGATATCATTCGCAGTAACAAGTAAACTGCGATCGCTAATGCTAGTAAACTTAACCCTGTATAAATGGGTAGCTGCACCTTCACCGCTATATAACTAGCACCGTAGTTAACTCCCTTAGTAGAATATAAAAGCTCGTAACGCAGTAACCAATAAAGCATCCCTACCGCTAGCATTAGTAAGCTAGCCAAGGCGTTGAGGTGTAGTCTTTGGGGTACAGAAAAGCCGGGAAATCTACCTTCACTGAAACTATTAGCAGATCGTAAATAAATGATGGCTACTGCTGTGATTCCCAAAAAAAACAAACCCAAAAACCAAGATGCTAAGATTTCCCAAACTGGTAGGGAAAAGACATAAATACTAATATCTTGGTTAAATAATGGTTCGGGGCGATTGAAACTAGTACTGTAAAAGTATTGTAAAATCCGATCCCACCTAGCTGAAAGCAGAAACGCAAATAACAAACTAACGAATACAGCAATCGCTCTTAAACAAAATTGATAATTAATAATAATTGCACTAGTCAATCCCAGCAGTACGCCTAACTTTACCAAGGGAATGGTTACAGGCTGCTCTTGCCACAACTGCCAAAATGACTGTAACAATGATGATAATTCCCAGGAAGTATTGGGTAATTGTAAGCTCGGATACCAAAAACTAATTGCTTGAAAGCTGTTATACACTACCACCCCTGCTACCATCAGGCTTAAAACGATGACAACTGGTAACAACAAAGGTAAATCAATGGTGGTGTGAGTACTGGGGGGATGGGGATGAGTTGCAGTAACACCCCTGGAAGCATCCCTAATTAGAAAATTGGGAGAATGGGGAATGCGTCGAGAATTCCTACTCTTTCTTTCTTTCTCATGCCATATTCCCTGTGGCTGATGGGGGTATTGGAAACGATGAGCAATGGCTAAATTAGCAAACAAAAAGCCAATTGAGGTAAAAAAAGCGATCGCCCACAACCCAAATTGTGTCACTAAACGCCATAAAAATTCTGATAAATACCCAACTTCCGCAAACCAGAAAATTTCTCCTGTCAGACGGGAGGCTAGATCAAATAATAGCCAACAACCCAACAGTAGTGCGAATGTTCTTAAAATTCGGTTCCAAAACCACCGTTTCATGTTTTACACATTAAGGAGTGTTGTTAGTTGTTAGTTGATGGAGGGAAGGAGGGAAGGAGTGAGGGAGTGTAGACACGAAGTGGCTTCCCGTAGACACGAAGTGGCTTCTCGTAGACACGCAGTGGCTTCCCGCAGGGTAGAGTAGGGTAGGAGTGAAGGAGTGAAGGAGTGATGAATTAAAGACTGTCAGCTGTCAACCATCAACTAACAACCAACAACTAACAACTAACAACCACCAACCACCAACCAACAACCAACAACCAACAACCAACAACCACCAACTCTTCTAACTACACCGTTTCTACATCTAAGTTAAACAACATTTGCAGAGCTTCCATACAACTACGTCTGGCTTCCAAATCTTGTTGTCCTCGCAACTGCACCATTGGGTCATGTAAAATTTTGTTAACAATCCCCTTGGTTAAGGCTTCAATTACCTCTTGCTGTTTATCGCCAAATTCCGCACCCAAACGGGATAAAGCCTTCTCTAACTCTTGTTCTCGGATAGTTTCAATTTTATGCCGCAGACAACTAATGGTAGAAACAGTTTCTAGCGATCGCCACCACATGTCAAATGCTTCTACTTCCTCTTCCAATAACCCTTCGGCTTCCTGAGCCATTTTACGCCGACTTTCTTGGTTTTGTGCCACCACCGCTTTTAAATCGTCCACATTAAATGCCTTGATATATGATAATTCATTCACATCTGTATGGACGTTACGGGGTACGGAAATATCAAATAACATTAAACCCCTAGTGGTACAAACAATCGGTTCTAGTTTGCTGCGATCCAGAATTGGCTCTGTGGCAGATGTGCTAGTAAACACCACATCACTTTCGGGAATTACAGATAGCATTTCCGAGAGGGGATGGACTTGAATGGGATATTCTGCAAACCTTTTTGCCAAGTCTTCTGCCCTTCTGACAGAGCGATTTAAAATACTAATTCTACCTGCACCTTTAGCTAACAGGTGTTGCACCAATAACCGCGACATTTTACCAGCACCGAGAATTGCCACATGACAAGCAGCAATATTTTCCACTTTCATGTGTGCCAATTCCACCGCAGCAGAGCTAATGGACACTGCGCCAGTACCAATGCTAGTTTCAGTACGTACCCGCTTACCGGCAGTAATAGCTTGTTTAAATAATCGATTCAGAATAGTTTTAATCCCATTGTATTGCTGTCCCAGTTTGTGAGTAGTTTTCACCTGAGCCAGAATTTGTCCTTCTCCCAACACCAAACTGTCTAAACCAGCAGCGACCCGCATCAAATGCATAATTGCATCATGGTGTAGCAAAATAAACAAATGAGGGCGCAAAATTGGCGAACCTAATTTACTGTGTTCTACCAAAAACTGGATTACTTCCCAAATCCCCTGTTCGGTGCTTTCCGTAACAATATAAATTTCTAAACGGTTACAAGTACTGAGAATAGCCGCTTCTTTAATGTGGGGATAGTTGGAGAGTTGAGCGATCGCGTTTTCTAACTGGGGTTCTGGGATACTCAGTTTTTCGCGGACTTCTACTGAGGCGGTTTTATGACTTAACCCCACCACTGCTATATGCATATTTATCAAACAATTCTGGATTTTCGATCTTAGTTTATTTTACGGATATGGGGAGTACGCTGCTTGCTACTTTTCTTCTCCCCTCTACAAATAGCCATTAGTCAAAGTAATTAGTGGGGGTTTGAACCCGCCACTAATGGAAAACCGCGCAAAAGTGAAAATTTAGCGGGGGCTTGTACCCAAATAATTCTGAATTATGAATTAGTAATTATCGGGACTTAATGACTAATAACTAATTGGCTGATAATTAGTGGAGTTGTAAATGCTGTGGTTCCTCGAACATATGTATGGTATCCACAAACCGAGCAGTATTTGACTGGTTGGAAATTACCAAACTTTGGGTTCTCGCTCCTCCGTGGAAGAAACGCACCCCTTGCATCAAGTTTCCGGAAGTAATACCACAGCCAGCAAACAATACGGTTTCTCCAGATGCTAACTCTTCTGCATTGTAAACTTTATCTGGGTCTTTGATGCCCATAGACTTCAAGCGATCCAGGTTAGCTTGTTTGCTTTCCCCAATCAAACCAGTTTTGACAATTGCTGGATCATAAATTAATTGACCTTGGAAATGTCCACCTAAGGCTCGCATTGCCGCCGCAGAGATTACCCCTTCAGGAGCCGCACCAATGCCCATCAAACAGTGGATATTAGTACCAGCGAAGCCGCAGGATAAAGCTGCCCCCACATCACCATCGGAAATAAGTTGAACCCTAGCACCAGCTTGGCGAATTTCCTTAATTAAATCATTGTGGCGATCGCGTTTCATTACTACCACCACCAACTCTTCAATGGAGCGGTCTAAGCATTCTGCCAAAATCTTCAGGTTTTCTGTGGCAGACTTATTAATATCCACTTTACCCTTAGCTGCTGGGGGAGCAGCCAACTTCTTCATATAGAAGTCGGGAGCCTCAAACAAACCGCCTTTTTCGGAAATTGCCAATACAGCCATCGAACCGGGTTGACCATATGCTACCAGGTTAGTACCTTCACAGGGGTCAACGGCGATATCAATTTGAATTAACTCTTCTGGGTTACAGAAATCTTTTGCATCTGGACGGCTACAAATACCAACTTCTTCGCCAATGTAGAGCATGGGAGCGTCATCCCGTTCCCCTTCTCCAATCACAATACGACCACGCATATAGATTTTATTCATCCGCTCCCGCATGGCTTCTACAGCCACTTGATCGGCTGTATTTTTCTCACCTTTACCCATCCAACGAGCAGAAGCAATTGCAGCTTGCTCAACTACTTCAATAATCTCTAACCCAATTGTATTTTCCACGGAGTCTGCCCTCTCAATTGCTTGGCTTTGCGTCTTTATCTGCACAGCGGTGTCAATTTTAAAGTCTACCAAAGCACGGATACCTGTGGAAAATAGTATCTACTCATGAATTGTTAAGTTTTACTACTCAGTGGTTTGATATGACCAAGACACAGTCAAATTAAATTAGGGTGCAATTGAGTTAAATACATAGGGATTTACGGCTGATATGAATTAGGAGCTGGTTAATATCGTTAGGAATGAAGATTAGAGTGGAGAATGAAAGCGTTGATATAGCTATTGAATTTTTAACTCCCATCAGGCGTATTTCATTTAACTGATTACCACTATGTCGCTAGTTTTGAAGGAAATGGATTATGACTTCCTGGCAAGGATATATTGATAAAAATCTCGTTGGATTTGGGATCGATCGAGCTGCGATTTTTGGACATGATGGTACTTCCAAAGCAACTTCACCAGGGTTTGATGTAAATTTTCCAGAAATCCAGTCCCTCGTTAGAGCTTTTGAAGATCCATCAGACATTCGTCATCATGGTATTCATGTTGGTGGAGTTGATTACTTTACTCGTAAATCCAATCAACGGAGTATTTATGGAAAAAATCCACAGGGAGGTGTGGCGATTGTCAAAACCCTGCATAATATTGTCATTGGCGTATATGGAAGTAAACTGATACCAGCAGAAGCAAATAGTGTAGTTGAAGGGTTTGCTGATTACTTAATATTAGTTGGCGAATAAAAATTCATCATCAGGGTGCTTCCTCGCTGAATATCATCTTTTCCTTAAAAGCAGCCCCACAAGGGGGAAGTAATAAGTAATAAGTAATAAGTAATATTCCATCAATCCCTCAATCTCTCCTTTATGAGTGTTTCTTCAGAGGAAACAGGGAACAGAAAAATGCCCTAACCCTCAATCAGAACGGAAAAACTGTAAGCGATAGCGATAAAGAGCAACGGGATGAACCCCAGCCCTAAAGTAATCTGGATCTTGGGGTGATAAATAAACAGCAGTCACTTGCTCTGCTGCGATCGCTGGATTACTGGTAGATAATTTGCGGTAAGCAGTAGTTGATTCTACTGAATTAAAATAAGGGCGAGTTCCCCCTCTAAATAGCTGTTGAAAGGCTTCTGAGGTAATAAATTTCCCATCTGGGGTTATTTCCACACCACGGTCAGTGACAATGGATACTAACTGACGCTCTCCCCGTAAAAATGTAACCTGACGGTTGGGTGAATTGGGATCTGTCCTCACAGCTATTACAGTCTCATTCCCTAAATAAGCCCTCGCCAAACTCAAGCCATTAAAACTCCTATCGGCAACTACATTGGGTACTTCAGACATAGGTTGTTGGCGAATAAATTTGACATGAAACTTTACAGGTACATGTAAATATTGGCGATTACTTGTAAAACCAGGGGTCACAATATCCGGTGCTAAAGGTGCAACTAACTCCACCAATGTGCTGGTTACTTGCCACTCACCCAACATCCAATCTGGGTATACCAAATCTCCCTTAGCTGGCTGAAGCGAGCTGATTTTTTCCCATTGGGGAAAGTTATCTAACCGTTCACTTAACTCCCCAGCCCTTGCCCCTCCACAAAATAGTAATAACAAACACACAATTAGCCCACCAAGCCATATCTGTCTGATTATCCCCATCGGTAATTTCTATAACAACACAAACTCAAGGCGATCGGCATTTTGGTTAATTATTTTTTCCCATAGCCAGAATGACCTTAATTCACATCTTGCACCACAAGATTACCCCTGATGCAGCAAAACTTGAAACCCTTATGGTATGGTAACTCTCCTTCGTACTCACCTTACCCTGATTGAGATGGTGCAAGATATGTGTTAATTATTAATCACTAGAGAGAGAATTTTATGTTGACCAATTTTTCTATCGCCGATAGAAAATAATAATATATTTTTTTTGTTAAGTTTGGTCAAAACTCTAATCGATACTAGTACAATTACTTACGTAGATAATAGTGAGCACTCACTATCATCTACTAAATTTACATCATTTTGAAAATTTTGACCGAGGCTTCTGCCTCGTCAGGCAGTGGGAGCTGGGGGCAGGAGGCTTTTATGTCTTGACCGAAAAATAAACTGGATACAAGCCCCCGGATTTATCCGTGGAGAGTCAAAAATGTTTTCCTTGTTCTCATTAGCCCTTCGATTCATCGATGGGGTAACTGATAACT
>JAAUYI010023703.1_pt1 | contig 23068 bp, 19 predicted proteins | sample 7278041 | NCBI WGS metagenome assembly JAAUYI01 (sample SAMN14350216, study PRJNA611818) | marine sediment metagenome | isolation source: surface marine sediment (0.6m) | place: French Polynesia: Moorea | collected 2018-08
ACATTAATTCTGCGGGGTGGACATCCAACCGCCAGGGACTCTAAGTCCCTGGCTAATAGCAAAAGTCCTATAAATAGGACTGATGCAATACCCCTCATAACTAATGTGGTGAAGTACTAGAAGGGTGAGGCTATACAAGCAAAGCCTTGTGAGCGTAGCGCGGCAACCACGCAGGCTAAAAAACCCTATTTTTCCTGTTATTGATAAAAATATATGTTTATTAATGACATCAAAAATCAGTATTAATACTTTGGTTCAATATGTCACCTAGGGAGGCTTATCGAGGAGTAAACCAACTTGCTTCTTAATTTGGCGTTGGGTTACGCTTCACTTAACCAACCTGCAATTCGCTATTTGATTATAAATAATCATGCGAACTTGATATAACTCCAATAACCGCTATCATTGTGGACAAGGAATGATATATTGACTGGTAAAAATCAATATCCAAATCATTAAACTATAGCACTACGTGCTAGGGAACAGGGAACAGAGAACAGTAAGCTATCACAGGGTTTCCGGATTTAGAAATGTCCGCGCCCTAAATGCGTAGTGCTATATTTATTTAAACCTCATTTACCTTGATAAACGTAGTTTCATAACATGAATTTGGGATTGTTTCTGAGGTTGGCAATAAAACACCTGAATAATTAGAAAATTCAGGTTTCAACATGGACGATTTTTATTGATTGTTTGACTTAGATAGTAATGATTGAGTTTTCCATATCTCAATTGAAGAAGGAAGAAGGAAGAAGGAAGAAGGAAGAAGGTTTAACTACAGGGGGATTCTGACCCCCCAGTAATTGCAGACCAGTAAATCTATGATTTACTGGGGTTCCTAAATCCAGGTTGGGCAAGGCATTCATGGCTTACCTTAAAACTTATTTTTGACTCCTGCCTCCTGACTCCAGCATAGATGCCCTGCCCGTTGGCGTAGCCGCCCGCTCAAGGGCTAGGGCTGATAAACTTATAAAATTATAATTAACATCTACTTATGGGACAAGGATTGTTACAAATTGGACTAACTCTGTGTATTGTAATTGCTATTTCCCCTATATTTGGACGATATATTTTTAGTGTATATATAGGTCAAAAAAGCTTACTAGAACCATTAGTTAATCCTCTAGAAAAAATTATCTATGCTTTAGCAGGTATCTCTAAAAAAGACAATATGAATGCTTGGCAATATATCAGAGCTGTGCTTTATAGTAATTTATTTATGGGCATAGCTGTATATTTATTGCTGGTTAATCAAGCAAAATTGCCGTGGAATCCTACGAATTTGGTCACGCCAAAGTGGGATTTATTGCTACATACAACTGTATCTTTTGTGACGAATACAAATATCCAACACTATTCTGGAGAAAATACTTTTAGTTATTTCAGTCAAATCGCGGCATTGAGTTTTTTGATGTTTACTTCCGCAGCCACAGGATTGGCGGTGGGGATTGCTGTGATTCGCGGATTAACGGGTAAAGCTCTGGGTAATTTTTATGTAGACTTTACTCGTGGTATTACCCGCATATTATTCCCCATATCAATTGTAGGGGCGATCGCTTTAATTGTTGTAGGGGTGCCACAAACTTTATCTGGTTCAATGGTAGTCAATACCTTGGAAGGAGAAACCCAATATATTACCACCGGCCCAGTGGCATCTTTTGAAATGATTAAAATGTTGGGTGACAATGGTGGAGGCTTTTTTAGTGCCAACTCGGCACATCCCTTTGAAAATCCCAATGGAGCCTCGAATTTAATCGAAATATTGGCAATGGTTGCTATCCCAGCCGGATTAATTCACACCTATGGTTTTTTTGCCAAAAATAGGAAGCAAGCTTGGTTATTATTCTGGATGGTGTTTGCCATTTTTTTGGTGTTGTTAGGCATTGCTATGGCGGGTGAATATGGAGGTAATCCTCTGATTAATAATCTATTAAGAGGATCGACAACACCTAACTTAGAAGGGAAGGAAGTCAGGTTTGGTGTAGCGCAAACCGTATTATGGGCAGTCATCAGCACTGCGACGATGTGTGGTGCTGTAAATGGAATGCAGGATTCTTCCATGCCTGGTGGAGGTTTTGCCAGTTTATTTAATATGTTTTCCCAAGGTATTTGGGGGGGAATTGGTACGGGAATTATCCATCTGTTAATTTATTTGATTTTGGCAATGTTTATTGCTGGATTGATGGTAGGACATACCCCCAATTTCTTGGGCAGAAAAATCGAACAGCGGGAAATTTTCTTAGTTGGTTTAGTTCTGCTAATTCATCCAATGGCAATCTTGATTCCCAGTGCCATTACTTTACTCAATCATGTTTCTCTATCGGGAATTACTAATCCTGATTTTCATGGCTTGTCCCGGGTTATTTATGAATATACCGCCGCTAGTGCTAATAATGCTTCTACGCTCCAGGGACTGAACGATCGCAATTTATGGTGGAATTTGAGTACAACTTTGACCATGCTACTAGGACGTTACGTACCAATCATTGCTATGCTCCTAGTGGCTGAAAGTATGGCAAAAAAACCACAATTACCTGAAAAAATTGACAGCTTAAAAACGGATTCCTTACTATTTACTAGCTTGACTGGGGGAATTATGTTGATTGTGACAGGATTAATTTTCTTCCCAGCAATTATATTAGGTCCAGTTGCCGAGGGTATTCAACTAGCCAGTGGTACATAGCTGAAAATCAAACAAGTAAAAAGTAAAAAGATAAAAGTAAAAAGATAAACCCATCAATAAATTAAGGAGCTTGTATCCATTTAGACAAAGATTATAAGAAATCTTTCTTTTGCCTTTTAACTTTTAACTTTTAAATGAAAAGATATGAAGCAGTCACAACCCAACACCCAGAATATTTACTCCCAAGCCGCAGTTGACGCTTTTACCAAGCTCAATCCCCAATCGGCTCTGCAAAACCCTGTCATGCTATTGGTATGGCTGGGGATCATTGTCACTCTGATTCTCACCATCACTCCCAATCTATTTGGCGAAATTCCCAGCCAAAACCCCCGACTTTTTAATGGGTTGGTAACATTCATATTGCTAGTGACAATTTATGCTGGTAACTTGGGAGAAGCGATCGCTGAAGCTCAGGGAAAAGCACAAGCCAATAAATTGCGATCGCTCAAATCAGAAACCATTGCCAAAAAACTGGCAGCAGATGGCACCATTACAGAAGTACCCTCTAATACTTTACAACGGGGAGATACGGTATACGTCGTAGCTGGGGATATCATTCCCGCCGATGGAGAGGTGATTTTAGGTGTGGGTTCGGTAGATGAATCCGCCATTATCGGGGAATCTGCACCCGTACTCAAAGAATCTGGTTCGGAGGTTGCCAGCTCAGTCACCGAAGGTACACGAATTATCTCTGATGAATTAATTATCTGCGTCACAGCCGATCCCGGTCAAGGATTTATTGACCGGATGATTGCCTTAATGGAAGGGGAAACACGCCGTAAAACTCCCAATGAAATGGCTTTACAGGCATTCTTGGCAGTCATGGCATTAATATTTCTGTTTGTGGTTGTCACCTTACCAGCATTTGCTTTTTATCTCCAGCTTCCCATCAGCGCAACTATTTTAGTGGCACTATTGGTATCTTTAATGCCTACCACCATTGCCGCATTATTCAATACCATCAGCATTGCGGGTATAGAGCGCATCGCTAACTCTAATGTGATTGCTAATTCTAGGGATGCAGAAAGATGTGTAGATGTCAATACCTTGGTGATTGATAAAACTGGCACCATTACCTTAGGGAACCGTTTGGCAGAGGATTTTATTCCCATTAACGGTCATTCCCAGTCGGAGGTGGCCGCTCTAGCTATGGCAGCAAGCGTATTTGATGATACCCCAGAAGGGAAATCAATTATCCGTTTGGCAGATAAATTGGGGGCAAAAATTGATTTCGATCCCCAGCGCTGCGAAGCCGTTTATTTTTCCACCAGCACCCGCATGAGCGGGACAAATTTGCCCAATGGGAGTCAAGTGCGAAAAGGCGCGTTGGTAGCAATTAAGAAATTTGTGGCTGACCAAAATCAAAAATTGTCCCCAGAAGTAAATATAGCTTGTGAACGTGTCGCTCTCCAAGGAGGTACACCTTTGGTAGTCTGCCTGGATGGGGAGATTTATGGCATTATCTACCTTAAGGATATTGTCAAACCAGGAATCCGCGATCGCTTTTACCGATTGCAACGCCTAGGTATATACACCATTATGGTCACTGGCGACAATACAACCACCGCCGGGGTGATTTCTAGGGAAGCGGGAATAGATGACTTTATTGCTGAGGCTACCCCAGAAGATAAAATTACCGTGATTCGACAGCAACAAGCAGCAGGTAAACTGGTGGCAATGACAGGAGAAGGAAATAATGATGCTCCGGCTTTAGCTCAAGCAAACATTGGCTTGGCAATGAACACAGGTACTCAAGCAGCAAAATCTGCTGCCAAGATGGTGGATTTGGATTCTGACCCCACTAAATTCATTGATATAGTTGCCATTGGCAAGCAATTATTGATGACCCGTGGAGCATTAACCACATTTTCCATCACCAATGACATTGCTAAATATTTTGCCATTTTACCAATTCTGTTTACCACCCTCAACTTAGGAAGATTCAATCTGATGCAGTTGAGCAGTACTAATTCTGCGGTACTGTCCGTACTCATTTATAATGCGATCGCTATTTTCTGTTTTATCCCCCTAGCTCTAAGGGGTATTAAGTTTCGACCCATGAGTGCAAATCAAATTTTCCAATCTCATCTCTTAATTTATGGCTTAGGAGGCGCCATTGTGCCTTTTGTTGCCATTAAATTAATTGATATTGCAGTTACAGCAGTAGGACTGGCTTGAAAATGGTTGTTAGTTGTTAGTTGTTAGTTGATAGTTGATGGAGTGAAGGAAAAAAAGTGTGGCAGAGACAAGATAAGTAAGTCGGCGTAAAAAATTCAAAGTATGTCATTGCGAGTGGAACGAAGTGAAACGTAGACACGAAGTGGCTTCTCGAAGAGTAGCAATCCCAAGGGTTTTGTGCTAGTTTACATTCTGTTACATGGTGATGTTTATTTGTGCCGACTTACTTACTTATTACTTATTACTTATTACTTAGTTGTAGTGATGCATATACTTCGAGAAACAACCAGAGCAATTCGGATAGTCTTAATTCTCTGGTTACTTGTGGCAATCATCTATCCCTTCATTATCCTCGCCGTGGGTCAAACTTTCTTTAAATACACAGCCAATGGCAGTATCATTCAGAATATTAATGGCGAACCCATTGGTTCAGCTTTAATCGGTCAACAATTCACTGGGGATAAATATTTCCACAGTCGTCCCAGTGCAATCAATTATGCCCAAGGAGATAAAGGTAAACCTAGGGGAATATCTGGAGGTAGCAATTTATCTCCCGGTAATAGCAAATTGTTAGAAAGAATTACTGAAGAATTGGAAATTTTTGAAGAAGAAGATATGCAACCATTTCCAGAACTAATTTATAGCTCTGGTTCTGGATTAGATCCTCATATTTCCTTAAAAGCAGCTAGAGAACAGGTAAATAGGGTAGCTAGTGCCCGAGATATCAGAACAGAAGAAATAATTCCCCTAATGAGAAAGTATACAGAAAACAGATTTCTAGGTATCTTTGGTGAACCAGGGGTAAATATATTAAAGCTAAATTATGCCCTAGATTTGCAGGATTTTAACCGCAATCAAAATTAGTGATTGACCAATCATTTTGTCTTCTTCCTTTCCCACCTTCACCAATTTTCAAGTTAGCCCCCCACGGTCAAATCCCACAACCTGCGTATCTGAAAATGCGGGGGTGACTAATTCTTCAAGGGCGCACGCAATGCGCCCCTACTCCGCGCTGATTTGTCAACCATCAACTAACAACTAACAACTAACAACTAACAACTATCAACCATTTTCAACCTAGCCAATCATTAAAAATTCATACAATCCAAAATCCAAAATTAAATGACTCTTGTAATAGGCTTAATTAGTGGTACATCCGTAGACGGAATTGATGCTGCCTTAGTAGATATTTCCGGTACAGATTTAGACATCAAAATTGAATTAGTAGCTGGGGCTACCTATTCCTATCCACCGGAACTTAGAGAACGCATCTTAGCTGTTTGTGCTGGCGATCGCATTTCTATGATAGAACTAGCACAATTAGATGATGCGATCGCTACTTATTTTGCCCAAGCCGCGCAAACAATTCAAATCGGTCAATCTCCAGCATCTCTCATCGGTTCACACGGTCAAACTGTGTATCATCGACCACCACAGCCAGGAGGGGACGTATCTCTCGGTTATAGCCTGCAACTAGGACGTGGCGCAGTCATTGCCAATTTAACTGGTATTACTACTGTGACCAACTTTCGGGCAGCAGATATAGCTGCCGGTGGTCACGGCGCTCCCCTTGTACCTCGCGTAGATGCCGCCTTATTCTCCCATCCCCAACATACTAGATGTATCCAAAATGTTGGTGGTATTGGTAATGTTACTTATATGCCACCCAGGAGTGAAAACTGGTTAACAAAAATTCGCGCTTGGGATACCGGACCAGGAAATAGCCTGTTAGATTTGGCAGTACAACATTTAAGTGGGGGAACTCAAACCTACGACAAAGATGGAGCCTGGGCTGCTAGTGGTACTCCTTGTCAACCATTAGTCACCCAATGGCTACAGCAAGAATACTTTCATTTACCACCACCAAAATCTACCGGACGAGAGTTATTTGGCAGGGAATACTGGGAACAATGTTTACAGGATGCTCTACCATATCAACTCTCACCAGCAGATTTACTGGCTACTTTGACAGAACTTACTGCTGGTAGCATTGCTCATAGTTATCATAGCTTTTTGCCACAAATGCCCCAACAAGTATTGTTGTGTGGAGGTGGGAGCCGCAATCTCTATTTTAAACATAGATTGCAACTTTTATTACCATCTGTGTCTGTATTAACCACAGATGAGCTAGGACTAAGTGCAGATTTTAAAGAAGCGATCGCCTTTGCTGTTTTGGCATACTGGCGACAGCTAAGTATTCCTGGTAACTTACCTAGTGCCACGGGGGCTAAACTTAATCTGCCTTTGGGTGAAGTGTGCGAGGCATTAGATACATCCATTACGGAGGTCAAGGAGAATTTAGAATTTAAAATGAAAAATTTAGAATGAAAAATTTAGAATTACTACCCCATGAATGAGTCAACAGAGCAGTTTTCTGTTGTTCGTGGAATCGTAATTTTAATAGCCTCCAATGTCAGATCAAAAATAATTTTGCTATCAATTGTCCATTCATCGCAGTTTCTACCCTGGGCATGGATTTGTAATGACCTATGGAAGTATTCCCACTCCGTGTATCTATTACCTATAAGTGGAGAAAACCAGCCTAAGAACTGATGAAGACACTAATAAATAATAAATAACTGATAACTGATAACTGATAACTGATAACTGAAATGACCCACACTTTTTTATTAGAACCAGGACGTTGGATACTACAAGGAAGTTGGCTAGAACGCAATCAAATGCCAATTAACCTTAAGGGGATGACTCTTGTGGCGTGGAATCGAGATAATTGGTTCACAATGGCTACAAAACTCATTTTTCCCGATAGCGATCGCTCTGATATTGCTTTCCAGTATAAAGGTCGTTTAGACAATGGGGAGCGTCAGTATACTTTTTTACTACAACATGGATTCTTGGGGCAAGTAGAAGGGGAAGGTTGGATTTGTCCAGATACGATTGTACAGCGTTATTGGGTATTGAGCGATAAACAACGTCGTAGCGGTTTTGAGACCCTACACCGGATTAATGATGATACCTACTACCTAACTTGTGGAATTTTAGCAGGTCATTTCTTGAATATAACTATGGAAGCCAGTTTGGAGCGTCAACCAAGCAATTGACCGAAAAATAAACTGGATACAAGCCCCCCGAAGTTCCTCTTGGTGGGAAACCACGCCATTTGCACAAGCGTGGGAGACCACGCCAGTTCCTCCATTTGGGGAGACCCCAAGACCGGACTGGCTCCACAAGACCGCACTTCTCTGTTGGATTTATCCGTGGAGAAAAACAAAGGGTTCTATCGTTATTTCAAGCCTCCGGGCAAATGACATGGGGTCAATCCAAAATCCAAAATCCAAAATTGAATGACGGGTAAGGGACATATAGCGCTACGCGCAAGTCAAAAGTCACGCATTCAAAAGTCAAAAGTTGACTGCTCATGGGTTTGCTGCATTCAAGGATGTCCTAACCTAATTTCGTAGTGCTATACATGGAAAAAGTAACCTAGTTTCCCGTGAAAAGTCAGCTTCTATGCAGGGTATTTGAATATTAAGTCTTGTATATTAAATTACTTTAATTAACCATTACCATTTATAAACATGAAAGTCAAAACTACTATGGCAGATCCAAACATTGGTCGCTCGCTCATGAACCGTTACAAGCTTCAAGAACTAGTTGGTACTGGAGCCATGGGTCGAGTTTATCTAGCTCAAGACCTATTATTAGGAGGAGTGCCTGTAGCAGTTAAATTTCTTTCACTATCAATTCAAAATCCCAAAATGCGGATGCAGGAACGCTTTGAGCGCGAAGCAAAAACCTGTGCTTTACTGGGACAAAAAAGTATCCACATTGTACGGGTAATGGACTATGGGGTAGATGAAAATAAAACCCCATTCTATGTGATGGAATATCTAGAAGGAACTAGTCTCAGTCAGGTTATTCGCGCCCAAACACCATCTGTAATCAGATTCTTGAGTATGGCAAGGCAAATATGTCTTGGTTTGCAGTGTGCCCACGATGGTATCCCTATAGATGGCAAAATTTTTCCCATTATTCACCGCGATATCAAACCCAGTAATATGCTGGTGCTCCAAGACCCTAGTTTGGGAGAGTTAGTCAAAGTTCTCGATTTTGGAATTGCCAAATTAGTACAGTCAGATGGTGAGCAGACTAAATACTATTTAGGAACCTTGGCTTACTCTTCTCCCGAACAAATGGAAGGAAAGGAATTAGATAACCGTTCCGATATTTATAGTTTGGGAGTGATGATGTTTGAAATGCTCACAGGCAAAATGCCTTTTTTGCCAGAGACTCACTCCTTTGGAGCCTGGTACAAGGTACATCATTATGAACAACCCCGCAGCTTTGCCGAGGTTGCTCCCCAAATTAAAATACCAAAAGAACTAGAAGAACTGATAAATAGCTGTTTAGCAAAATCACCAAGCGATCGCCCTCAAAATATCGGTCATATTCTTCAATTACTATCTAAGCTAGAACAAAAAAATAATGATAGCAGCAATCCTGCTCCTAGTACCCCTAACCCTAGTGTTAGTAAAGAAATTGCTAAAGTAGAACCGGAAAAACCTAATTTTCCCATTCAAATCGAGGAAAACAGCAAAAATAACCAAGGTATCCCAGATATACCCGAAATTTCACCATCATATCCCGAACTAGGTAAAGAAGTTTCCTGGCCTAAAAATAAACCGATCGCCGATATAGTTTTTCCTCAATTAATGCGAGCAAATGAAGAATTAATACCTACTTTATGGGTAATGTTATCTAAAGAGGAAATTAAAAAACGTTTAGTTTGTACGCGATACAATCAATTTTTGTTTATCACTAATCCCCATCCCATGATGTTATGGATTACGACTATCTATAACCGCAAGCACGGTGCAAAATGGCTGCCTTACTATTTGGATCTAAAGAGTAAATTTGGAGAACAGGTTACCACTTTACTCGGAAAAATCGGCAAATATCAATTATTATTTTTTGCTAGAGAAGAACCACACCATTGCAGTCATACTCTAGTTTCTAGTATTGCTACTGCCCAAAGCCAAAGACTGCAAAAATGGGTAAAAATGAGCAGTACTATTGTCTCGACAGCTAATCCTCAGATGAGTAAAAGTTTACTGAAAAGAGAGTACGAAAAAATCAAGCCAGAAGTACTAGTCAAGTTAGAAGCTATTAACACAGATTCCCCTGTGGATCTATCAAGTAGTAACTAATACTCAGTTGCATTCAAAGATAGTACCCTGTCATTGCGACGCTCCGTAGACGCGTTAGCGGCTTCTCGCAGAGTAGCAATCTCATGGACTCGAACTACTACGATAGAACGCAACTTGGTATAAGTAGGGTTTGCTGTTCGCCCTAGCGCGGTCTCATACAGAATTGGTATTAGTTAAACTCAAGGGGAAGAGATTTGCTACGCCATCCTGAAATATCACCTTCCAGATGGAGAATTGATTGAAATCCTGCTTGGTATAAAGTTGCTTGTGCGATTTTAGCTCTGATGCCTCGTTCGCAATACACAACTAAAGTGGAATTTTTCAAGGGATAAATCTCATTAATACGCTGTTTGAGTTGCTTAAAGTCAATGTTAATCGCCCCTGGAATGTGACCGGCATCATATTCTTTTTTGGTGCGAACATCGAGAATTACAGGGGGCTGTTTGGCTTGTATTTGGGTAATAAGTTCGGTCTGGGATATTTTACTAATTACTGTATTTTTCCCGTTACAAGCTGCCATAGGCATCCAGAACAGAACCGCAAGCAGTAAAGGTAATCCCTGACGGATAAGAGTTGACATAGAATTTTAACTATTCTTTAGTGGCAAACATCATCCTACATTAAGTTTTATTAAAAAGCATTGCTTGCCAGCTTGAATATGAATTTATTCAGATATATAATTAATTTTGGATATTTTAAAGTGTTGATTACGTCAAATTATAGCTTGCCATAGTTCGCCATAGTTTAGACAACTAAGGCAAATGAAGGTTGTTGATTGAAGCGTATTATCTATACTAATTAACCATCCTGGTATTCTCTGCTGTAAATCTAGCAGAATACTGATATTTATGATTTTTCGCGTTTACTTCAGCTTGAGAAGCAAATCTTTAGCTTGTTTTATAGTTGACGCCCCGACATCCCCAGCTTTTTTCCAATCTGGGAACCAAGCAAGAGAAGGAGGTCGCCCACTGCGACATTACGAAATCATTTATGCCAAAGTGGAACCCGAATCTAAGCCCCATTGATGCTTGAGAAGTTCTTGGTAAGTGGCTTCTCTGACGACCATTTGTTCATAGAGCTTAACGAGGAAATCTTTAGCTTGTTCGTGGCTCATACCTTGTACCTGAGTGGCAAATGAGCGTATACTAAATTGCTGCTCTAAGGATAGTTTAGGATTGTTCATAATATTGACTCCAAAAACAACTTATTTGTTCGATTGAGATTACTTTTTGTAATCTGGCAAGTACGATGCACAAATAGGGAGTACCGAGATAGTACCCATGTTCTAATAACATAGCAATTTTCTGGATAAATTGCCCATGTTGACATGGGTAATATTGGTGAATTAACTCCGATCCTGACTGAACTGATAATATAAACTTCAAATCCCCTGGGACGAATTTCGGTCATCGCCAGTTGGGAATGATAAGCTATCAGGTTTAAGCGAGATGATATTCGCTTTACCTGATAGTGTGCAAGGTGTCAACCATCTATGATCTGAAATATGACCTCCCAAAATATTTAAGGAGGGTTAAAACATTTTTATCAACTTGTAAATAGGAAAAAAGCTCAGAATGAACAAAACGCTAAGTATATTTACTAATTTTCCTGGGAACTTTCTCAGATAGGTTGGGTGTTAATACTTGCCTCGATTGATCGATGGGCTTAACAATTGAGAACTGTTAGCGCAGCACAAGAGTGCAGGAGGCTAACTGAGAATGGGAAGTAGCACAACAACCTACTCCCCACAAAATTAATCTTCAAAAGCCACAATTACCACTGTGATATTGTCGTGACCACCTTCTTGTTTAGCTCCTTCGACAAGAAACATAGCAGTTTTTTCCAGTAGGGAATGCTCTTGCAAGCAGGAAGCTATTTTTTCGTCAATCAGTTCTTCAGTCAAGCCATCACTGCATAATAGGAGGCGATCGCTCTTTTCCACATCAAGGGGTTGTACATCAATTTCCATCAGGTCTTCACGACCTAAGCAGCGGGATAAGACATGACGGAAGGGATGAACCCGTGCTTCTTCTGGGGAAATATCACCCATTTTCAAAGCCCGTGCTACCCAAGTGTGGTCTTGGGTAATTTGTTGTAATTGGGAATCCCGGAAACGGTAGAGCCTGGAATCTCCCACATGGGCAAACCAAGGTGACTCTCCTGGACGGAGCATAACGGCAACTACGGTTGTACCCATATCAGCGCGTTCGGGGTGATTTTGCTGATCTTGCAAAATAGCTTCATTAGCTTGGAAACAGGCTTCTTGTAATATTTGTTGCCCAGATTTAGGGGAATCCCAATTGTTGAGCAAATATTTTTGAATTTCCTCAGTTGCAATCCGGCTTGCTTCTTCTCCTCCTGCATGACCACCCATGCCATCAGCAACGATAAAAAACCGTCCTTCTGGGTCAGTATAGTAAGCATCTTGGTTGCTAGAGCGAATCAGCCCCGGATCGCTCAGACCCGTAAAATTAATTTTCATAAATTTATTTGAACATTATTAATACATACGGTCATAACGGTCTAAGCGTAAAAGTAGTCTAATTAGCAACCATGATACAGTTGCTGCAATTAAACCAGCAAATACCGCTAACCATATATAATCTTTAAGCAATAAAATTGTGGCAGAAAGGGTGAAACCACTGATAATTACAGAGTAAGTCATACTCAATTGGATATTACTCTGACGGCGCAGCAAACGTTCCGTTTCAATTGAGCGAAATCTCAGACGCACATCCCCTCGTTCTAATCTATCAAGGGTATCTTCTAATCTCCGGGGTAATCCTAGGGCTGTGTTGCTGACTTGCACAGCTTGCCGACTCAATTCATTGAGAAAAGTATTTCTCTCAGAATCATTCATATTGCTCATAAGCTGCATTGCATAGGGTTTGGCAACTTCCATAAAATTAAAATTGGGGTCTAATCCCTTTCCTACTCCCTCTAAAGTTGAGAAAGCACGCATGACAAAAGTAAAAGTTGCAGGGAATCTAAAAGGCTGATTATAAGCGATTTCATACAAATCGTCACTAATGGCGGCCACGGACTGAGCCTCAAAAGGCTTATCCATGAAATTATCCAACATATATTGCACTGATCGCCGTACCGGTCCTATATCTTCTACCGGTGCTAAAGCTCCTAAATTAATTAGGGAGCGAACTACGCGATCGCCATCTTTTTGTGCTACACCAAACAGGGTCTCCATCAGTCCTTCCCGGATGTTGGATTTAATTTCCCCCATCATGCCAAAATCATAAAAGATTAAGTTTCCTTCGGGACTAACGGCAATATTGCCGGGGTGGGGATCGGCATGGAAGAAGCCATTATTCAGGAGTTGGTGTAGGTAAGCTTTTGCTCCTAAATTTGCTAAAACCTGACGATCCAAACCCGCAGCTTCTAGAGCTGCATATTGGCTAATTTTGATTCCAGGAACGTATTCTAAAGTCAGTACTTTAGTTGAGGCATAACGCCAATAGACTCGTGGTACTTTTACCCAATCTTCATTGCGAAAATTCCGGCGAAAAGTATCAGCATTGCGCCCTTCCCGCAAATAATCAATTTCTTCCCACAGAATGCGACAACATTCCTCATATATCCCCAGCCAATCTCGACCCCTACCCCATTCAGGATGTCTTTGGAAATAATAGGCAATACCTTTGAGAATTTGTAAATCGATTTCAAATAACTTTTTTAATCCGGGACGTTGTACCTTGACAACAACAGCTTCTTTGCTGTGTAAAGTCGCTTTATGTACTTGTCCCAAACTAGCGGCTGCCAGAGGAACTGGTTCAAAATCATCAAATAATTGGGGAATTTTGCGACCCAGTTCTTTTTCGACGATTGTCTCTACTTGTTCGTAGTTAAATGCTGGGACTTTATCTTGGAGTTTACTCAACTCTTCCACATATTCACTGGGAAATATATCAGCGCGGGTGGAAAATAACTGCCCAACTTTAATAAAAGTCGGACCTAGATCAAGCAGGGTATTGCGAATCCAAACCGCTTGTTTTTTACGTCTAGCAGCACGTTTGGCTTCGGTCATTCCGCCGGAATAACTCCATGATTTTTTGTTTAACCATAGTTTGAACATTAAGGTCAAAACAAATGACCAAATGTCCACATAACGCCGTCTACTAGAGTAGTTTTCACGATTCCAACGGTATGCTTTGTCTGTATAACCCTTTTCCATATTTCTTGCTTACCGCTGGTTATTAAGTGAGTCACTAGAAAGGAAAAACACGCTAATTCATTTTATAGGCTAGATACCGCAAGGAGTCTAGTTTAACTGGATTCGTTGTAGACGCGGAGCGGCTTCCCGTAGGATACCAACAATCTCCTCGCCTTTAGGCAGGAGAGTGTCAATTTGAGAACAACAGCAGTCACTTAATCTGGAAAAATTGAATTTGATTCAGTTTTAACCACTAATCTTTCAATGTTACTCTAGCGGAGTGGCAAGTTAGTACTCCCCAGGTTGATTAGTGGGTCAATCTAAAATCCCAAATCCGTCGCCAATTGTCATAAAAATGACGCTGCTTAAATTTGACTGCGATAATTTTGTAATTCTGTTCTCAAAAGAGCAATTTCTGCTCGTAATTCATCAATAGTGGCTTGTACATCACCAGTTTCCGAGTCCGATGAAGTTGTGGTGCTGCTAGTTGCAAAATCAACTTCTGCGGAACGATTCGCCCGTTCCATTACTTCTTCGGTAAACTGATGCAGTTGTTCCTTTAACTCCGCATCCACTTTGCCCAGTTCGCTCAAAGCATCGGTAAAACTGCGTTCTACCCGCTCGTTAATCACTTCGGCGACTGCCCTACCAACAAAAAATGCCTGTACTAGAGGGTTACTCATAAATTTTTGTTACGTTAAGCTGCAAAAGAATTATAACTTGACCTTCCATCTTAATGGTAAGGGTTTTGCTTTTATTAGAAACAAGAGTATTGAGGATCAGGTGATGGGGAGATCACAACAAGCGATCGCTAAATCAACCTAGTACATAAATCCTAGTCTATTGTACGAGTCAGTACGGACAAAATAATTTGTCAGATCAAAAAATTAAGGCGGCACCCGGATGGGAACCGGGGGATAAAGGTTTTGCAGACCGATTGCCCGCATCCCCAAACCTTTGCTCCAAAGACTGTCTACAATTCATAGCTCTACAGTTGGACTAAATTTGGACTAAAAAACACTGCTTATAAATACTATAAATATTTATGGACTGGAAACTACTATAGTTGCTTAAGGCTGCTTAGGTCGAGAAGCAATTCCTAAATTAACGTTGAAATTTGCTCCAGATAAAAGTAAACTCTAAGGGAATTGGGGGTCAGTTCAAACTTAGAATATAAAATTCCAAATTAGCATGGGAGATGAAAATAAATTATTGCAGGACTGCTTAGAAAAACTCAAAGCGTTACCGAATATTCAAGTTACTCCTAAAAAAATACCTAATACTAAAATTGATAGCAGTGCTGATGGGATAATTACAATCCGCAGTCCGTTAAAATCAGTAGATTATGTGTATGCAATTCAACCGAATGTGACTGGCACAACGGCTGAACTGGTAATCGCTTATTTTAAACTTCATCAAGAAAAATTAACCAAAAAACTCTTTCTCATCACCCGCTATTTATCAGAACCAGCTATTGCAAAATTAGTTGAAAATAACATTGAATTCATCGACACAGCAGGCAATATTTACCTTAATAGTCCAGCTGCTTATATTCTGATTCGTGGTCAACATCGCCCCAAAGAGAAATATACATCACCTTTACAAATTACTCCCAATAATCTCAAAGTAATTTATATTTTGCTCAAGTTACCCAATATTTTAAAAGCTTCATTGAAGGAATTAGCTGATGCTGCTGGAGTGACATCAACGACTGCCAATCATACCCTAAAAAACTTGTACAGATTAGGCTATCTCCAACGACAACCTGGAGGTAATTATCGTATTGCCCACTATAGTAAACTTCTAGAACGTTGGGAAATTGGCTATATTGAAAGCCTGCGTCCAAAGTTGTTACTGGGACATTTTACACCTGTTGTCAAGGGAAAGTTGGCAGAAATTTTAGATAACATTATTCAGCAAGCAAAGGAAAAAAATTTTCTGATTGGTGGAGAATTAGGTGCTGCACTTACTAGTTCTTACCTTGTTCCTACAGGTGCAACATTACATGTGAAAGATAATTATCGTTTAATTGCCGCTAAACTTAAATTAAAACCTAGCCCAGAAGGAAAAATTATTTTTCTCCAGCAATTTGGTCTTGATAATGCAGGTGATTATAATCAAGCTGAACCTATTGCCGATCCATTATTAATTCATGCAGAATTAATGATGGAAAATAATGAAAGATTAGAAGAAACTGCCAAACGAATTTTTATCAAATATATCGAACCTAGACAGCAAAATGCTTGAAGCAGAAGATAAGCAAAAGCAAGTTTTGCTAGATATAAAAAGTGTAGTATCACGTCTACAGTTACAGATATTGGTAGTAGGAGCAGGCGCAAGAATTTTGGTTTTTGATAGCCGATATAATATTGCAGGTAGAGCGACCACAGATTTAGATTTTGCTGTAAAAGTTAATAATTGGGCAGATTTCAAAGCCTTAAGCAATGAAATGACTCAGGGAAGCAACCCATGTTTTCAAAGAACAAATATTCAGCACAGATTTATACATATTTCAACTGGTATTGAAGTAGATATAGTACCATTTGGTGCAATAGGGGAGCCAAATCAAGAAATACAATGGTCTGATGGGGATCAAATGAGTTTGCTAGGCTTTAACGAAGCTTTTTCGACCGCAGAATTGCAGATAATCGAAGAGATTGAGTTCAAAGTTGTGAGTCTCCCCGCTTTTATTGTGTTGAAATTGATTGCATGGAGCGACAGACGGGCTAGAAAAGATTTAGAAGATATTTATTTTGTGCTGGAAAATTATAGTGACGACGAACGCATATTTACAGAACTAATTAACGAACTTTCTCAAGGACAACTTGAGTATGAAGAAGCGGTTAGTTTCTTGCTTGGACGCGATATTCAAAACAATTTTACCCTAGCTACAATCAAGCAACTAATTAACATCCTCTCGCAGTTACTACAAAAAAGAAATACTTTATTTCCCCCACTGATTCCTCGCATACTTGAGCAAGATGAATGGGATGCTAAATTTTATACTATTGTGCGTCATTTTAAAGCCTTACAAAAAGGGATAGGAGTAAATTAAGCCGTTCATCCTACATCAGAAGCTCGCGCATAGACAGATTTTTGGGCTTTTCGTCAAATCTTATCAGAAAAGGCGGCACCCGGATTCGAACCGGGGGATAAAGGTTTTGCAGACCTCTGCCTTACCACTTGGCTATGCCGCCGAATTTGTGCTTACCTATAATAACAGGATTTGATATGGAAATCTATTTTTAATTTAGCAATTTTTTGTATTTGCCCACATACCAACTTCATTCCATCCCCTGATTCCATATCAAGTAGCTACGGAAGGATAGAAAAAGACTAAGCTGGTAAGTAACACTGGCAAAAGGAAAAATTTCCTAGCGCGATCGCCAAAGCTACTGGCGAAATTCTATTTTACTGCAATACCTGTAAGCACATTATGTTTGATGCACTAGCCGAGCGTTTAGAAGGAGCCTGGAAAAAACTACGGGGTCAAGATAAAATCTCCCCATCGAATATTCAAGATGCCTTGCGAGAGGTTCGCCGTGCTTTATTAGAAGCGGATGTTAACCTCCAGGTAGTCAAGGATTTTATTACTGAAATTGAAACCAAGGCTCAGGGAGCCGAGGTGATTAGTGGGGTACGCCCCGACCAACAATTCATTAAGATTGTTCATGATGAATTGGTAGCGGTTATGGGGGAAACCAATGTTCCCTTAGCAGAAACAGAAACTGCTCCCACTATCGTCTTAATGGCTGGCTTACAGGGTACTGGTAAAACCACCGCCACTGCTAAACTCGCATTACATTTGCGTAAATTAGATCGTAGCTGCTTGATGGTGGCTACAGACGTATATCGCCCTGCTGCGATCGACCAATTAATTACCCTGGGTAAGCAAATCGAAGTACCAGTGTTCGACATGGGAAGTGATGCTGATCCCGTGGAAATTGCCCGTCAAGGTGTGGAACGAGCAAAGGCAGAAGGGGTAAACACAGTTATCATTGATACCGCCGGACGCTTGCAGATCGATGAAAATATGATGGCGGAGTTAGCCCGGATCAAGGACACAGTGCAACCCCACGAAACCCTGTTAGTGGTGGATGCCATGACTGGTCAAGAAGCGGCTACCCTCACCCGTACTTTCCACGAACAGATAGGTATTACTGGTGCCATTTTAACTAAGTTAGACGGTGATAGCCGGGGTGGAGCCGCCCTATCTGTACGCCGCATTTCTGGAGCGCCGATTAAGTTTGTGGGCGTAGGGGAAAAAGTCGAAGCCCTGCAACCATTTTACCCCGATCGCATGGCATCGCGAATCCTGGGTATGGGCGATGTCTTAACCTTGGTGGAAAAGGCTCAGGAAGAAATAGACATTGCTGATGCGGAAAAAATGCAGGAGAAAATCCTGTCAGCAAAATTTGACTTTACCGATTTTCTCAAGCAGATGCGTCTGCTGAAGAATATGGGTTCCTTGGGAGGCATCATGAAGATGATTCCTGGGATGAATAAATTAACAGACGATCAACTCCAGCAAGGGGAAACCCAACTCAAACGCTGCGAAGCAATGATCAATTCCATGACCACCGAAGAACGGAAAAATCCCGATTTATTATCCAGTTCTCCCAGCCGTCGCAAACGCATTGCCAAAGGTTCTGGTTATAGGGATGCAGATGTTAACAAGCTGGTGAGTGATTTCCAGAGAATGCGTAACATGATGCAGCAAATGGGACAAGGAAGTTTCCCTGGAATGCCAGGAATGTTTGGTGGTGGTGGCGGTATGGGTAATCCCATGGCTGGTATGGGTAAGCGTCCGGCTCCAGGTTGGCGGGGTTACGGGGGTACTGGGGGTAAAAAGAAACCGAAGAAAGATAAAAAGAAAAAAGGCTTTGGTAATTTGTAAACAACCTATTAACGCTGCGCGTCAGTCAAAGATTGGGTTCTATGGGGAATCGCCGATATTTCACGGATTTATGCCATACTGTTTGTAGCGACAAAGCCTAAAATGCTGGTCGTCTATGCAATTTTTTTTGCTCAGTAAAGTGGTGCATGGCACGCACCTCACTATAAAATGCTGTATCGGGAAAGTTTTGAGTACCGAGAAGGAAGTTCACCGAAGGACAGACAAGTTCGCCAGAAGCCTACACCTAATCGTTGGCGAAGCCTGCCGTAAGGCATAGAGAAGTGTAGGAGTATCACCAAGTAGCAGAACACAAGTAAAAAGCACTAAACTTGTTTATGTATTGGGAAAGGTAACTAAAATTCACTTTCTCCATTGCTAAATGACACTAGAAAACAGGAAGACGATTTTTCAAGATGATTAAACTGCGCCTAAAGCGATACGGTAAAAAGCGGGAAGCAAGCTACCGCATCATTGCTATTCATAGCCTCGCACGTCGTGATGGTCGTCCCTTAGAAGAACTGGGTTTTTATAATCCTAGGACGGATGAAGTACGTTTGGACGTTCCCGGCATTGTTAAGCGACTGCAACAAGGTGCTCAACCTACCGATACAGTCCGTCGCATCCTGGAAAAAGCCAATGTCTTTGAACAGGTCAGTGCAACATCAGCATCGTAATCGTAAACTAACCAAGAAATCTCCCAATCCCAGTCCTGATTATGTCGGACTGGTGAAATTTTTGATCGAGCCATTTTTAGAATCCCCAGAATCCTTAAGCGTCGATTGGGAAACTTCTCTGAATCACAAACGTGTCTGGATTCGTATTGCCTTTGACAGTGCAGATAAAGGAAAAGTATTTGGACGGGGAGGGCGTAACATCCAGGCTGTACGCAAAGTAATTGCTGCTGCTGCTGCGGCTGTCGGACAATCGGTATATCTGGATATATATGGTAATACAGCCACAGAACGGGAAGATACACCCGTTCCAGAAGCAGGGGAAGAGAAATTACCACCACCAAAATTAAAACCAAAACGTGGAAATGGATCTAAACCCATTGTCAAACCACCCTCCCGTTAATCCGAATAGTGGGTATTTCCCCAGGCTTGGCAAACTTCTTGGTTGGTTTGATTAGACAAAACGGGGATCTTTAGCAACCACAGTAGTGTTTCTTTTCAAACATCTTGTACCACAACATAAGTGAGAAAAATAGAGACTTAAAAACCTTAATTTTTCATAGGTGAATATTGTCTCCTTACGATTATTAAGCGGGTGTAAGATCTGTTTAATCTCGCTGGGTTCCAAAGGCAGGGGGCAGATAGCCGCGATAGGTGGAGGTTTGCTTGTCGGTTAAGCAACCCTATTGCCGAGGCGAGTATTTGGGTTTAAGACCTCCGTTAAACGCTTGACGCGTTTTAACGGAGTAGAAATTAGTGGTGGGTGAGAATTCTTCACTAATTGCTCCCTTCTGCCTCCTGGCTTCTGGCTGATTCAATGCTCCTCAAAAAATTAAAATAGTATGGCAGCTGCCTTAACAATTCAACTGCCGAGTATCGACAGTGCGATCGCTCTTGCGGGATATACTGAAGAAAATCTGAAAATGATCTCCAGACTCACAGGAGCAAACTTAGTATTACGTGGTCAAGAACTGTTGATTTCTGGCACCCCAAACCAAATGGAGATCGCCAGTAAATTAGTGCGATCGCTAGAAAATCTTTGGAATCAGGGTAATATTATTTCTAGTGCTGATATTTTAACGGCACGTCAAGCCCTTGATACCCATCGGGAAGGGGAACTACAAGATTTACAAAAAGGTACTTTGGCGAAAACTCGTCGGGGTGAGGTCATTCGCGCCAAAACATTTCGTCAAAAAAAATACATCGAAGCCATTGGCAAACGGGATTTGACCTTTTGCATTGGTCCTGCAGGTACGGGTAAAACCTTCTTAGCCGTAGTTATAGCAGTACAAGCACTCCTAGATAATAAATTTGAAAAACTAATTTTAACCCGTCCAGCGGTGGAAGCAGGGGAAAAGCTGGGGTTTCTGCCAGGAGACTTACAGCAGAAAATCAACCCCTACCTGCGTCCACTTTACGATGCCATCAATCAATTTATTGACCCAGAAAAACTACCATCTCTCATGGAGCGAGGGGTGATTGAAGTGGCTCCCCTTGCCTATATGCGGGGACGTACCCTCAATAATGCCTTTGTGATTGTGGATGAAGCTCAAAATACCACAGCATCCCAAATGAAAATGGTATTAACTCGTTTGGGTTTCCACTCCCGGATGGTGGTGACTGGGGATATTACACAAACAGATTTGCAGCCTCATCAACAATCTGGGTTAACTATGGCTATCAGGATTTTAAAAAATGTCGAAGGAATCGCCTTTTGCGAGTTCTCTCAAAAAGATGTAGTCCGCCATCCTTTAGTACAGCGTATTGTTACTGCTTACGAACAACATGAAACGTAATTCATAATTCATAATTCATAATTCATAATTTGTAATTTGTAATAGCCTGTGGCAAGGACTAGGGCGTGTTTTCAAACCCCTAAATCTCTCACCTCTTAGCCTGGAGCTATACGAGCAAAGCCCACCTACGTGGGCTAAAAACCTTGACCGACCTTCGGTCGAGGGAATAGGGAACGGGCAACAGGCAACAGTTGGGTTGGTTGCTTGGGAACAAAGGTTGTTGCCCTTGAGTTCCCTGTTAAGAGTTAAGAGTTCCCTTTAATTTTCGTAGTCCGCGCAGGCGGACTTTGTACGTGTAGCCGCACCCTTCTAGGATACTGTTGGCGACTTTGAAAACAGACCCTAAGCCCTACATAATTTGTAATAATGCTCTTTGGGTAGACGCAAGCTAGGTAATTGTTGGTTGCCCAATGAACACATGATAAATAACAAATGACAAATGACTAAAACATTAAAAGACTTTTTGTCAGGTTGCGAAGCACTCGGCACATTGCGTTTAATTGTTACCAGTAGTGCAGCAGTATTAGAAGCGCGGGGTAAGGTAGAGAAGCTATTTTACGCCGAATTACATAAAGGGAAGTATGCCAATATGCATACTGAAGGTTTTGAATTTCACTTGAATATGGACAAAATTACTGAGGTGAAATTTGAAACAGGTGAAGCGAAGCGAGGTAACTTTACTACCTATGCCATCCGATTCTTAGATGATACCCACAAACCTGCTTTAAGTCTGTTTCTGCAATGGGGTAAGCCAGGAGAATATGAACCAGGGCAAGTAGAGGCTTGGCAAGCTCTACGGGAAACTTACGGGGAAGTGTGGCAACCAGCACCTGTGCTTGAAATATGATACCAGTGTAATTTCAGTTATAGCACTACGCGCTAGGGAACAGGGAACAGGGAACGGGGAACAGCAGACTGTCAAGGAGTTTGCTGGATTTAGAAATATCCGCGCCCTAAATACGTAGTGCTATATCTACTATTTAGACCATGGCGCGAAAGTCGTAAACCTGCTATCAATCAAATCTTGCACCACAAGATTATTGAGAAAATTATAGTCTGAAACCATTAATATTCCGTAAGGTGGGCAGTGCCCACCTTACCCTTATTGAGAAAGTGCAAAATATGTGATAAAAAACTTGACCTATAGGAATCCGTTTTGATTTCAAGCTTTAGCGTTAGGGACTGTTTTCAAACCCAAAATTAGCATCAATTATAGGTTGGGGAGCCACTCCGTTGCGGAGGTTCCCTCCGTTATAGGAAGTGGCGTTTGAGGAACTAAACCCAACATTTTCTGTACACCCAGAAAAATTGTAGGCTGGGTTGAGGGACGAAACCCAGCATATCGTTGGGTTTCACTTCGTTCAACCCAACCTACGTTTTAGTAAAGTATTTGGCTATTGAGTGCAACATTTAACCTGTGCAAACCTGCGTATTCGCAGGCAACACCTGTATAGCATCAGATGAAAATCTAATGGTTGTTGCCGACAAAGCTTTGCTGTATAACAAAGCG
>JAAUYI010099217.1_pt1 | contig 23007 bp, 20 predicted proteins | sample 7278041 | NCBI WGS metagenome assembly JAAUYI01 (sample SAMN14350216, study PRJNA611818) | marine sediment metagenome | isolation source: surface marine sediment (0.6m) | place: French Polynesia: Moorea | collected 2018-08
CACGTTTAACGGTGGCTGTCCCCCTGAAGGTTGTGAAGATGTCCAATTTGCTCTGTTTCGCTCGGTATTAGACCCTCAACCCAGCTTCTCTCAATTTACAGTCGGTGATTTTGAGATTGGCTTTGATGCGTCTCGAATGAGCGATACTGCTAGTGGCTTATATGTAACCGATACTTTGAATAGCGATGCAATTCTGTTTGACCTCAGCCATCCCGATGTTTTGGACGTGGAGGTTGCCGATCTAGACTTGACCCTAGCAGATGCAGATCTCTTACTATCTCCAGAATGGGCCGAACTACTTAATCTTTCTGACTTGCAAGGTACTGATGTTGGCGACGCTCGGATTGATGCCGAATTAGAAGCGATCGCTCCTCAAACCTATGAGATCGAGTCTGGGGTAACTAGCCTGTTTCTGGATCTACCATTGCTCGAAGAGGTTGGTAATTTTCAGTTGGCAGATATAGATAGCGAAGTCAAACCTGTTTCTGACGATTTTCAGGCAGGCTTTACCATCCTTGACAAAAGCGATTTTTCCTTTAGCTGGCAAGATGGTTTTACTCCCTTAGATGGCACAATTCAGCATCAGGGTTCGCTTACCTTTGACGTTCTTCACCCAGAAATAACTGTCGATTTTGAAGGTGAAAAACTAGCTGCGGGAACTTTGATTAGCGACCAGTATGATTATCTGGGCATGACTATTTCCACCACCTCGGAATATGGCGTGATCTTGTTTGACACCAATAATCCCACAGGAGATGATTTGGATTTAATGGCATCGGATTTAGGAAATGTGGCGATCGTCTCGGAAGATGGTAATATTACTGAGCCAAATGATAGTGCTGATGGTGGAATCTTAAGCTTTGAATGGGATAGCTTAGTCGATCTTACAGGGGTTGGTCTTTTAGATATTGATGAACCTGGAGGTTCGATTACCTTTTTCGATCGCCATGCTCGTGAGATTGAAACCATCGACATACCAGAACTGGAAAACAATAGTTTCCAAGAACTAGGAATTGATGTGGAAAATGTGATGCGAATGGATATTTCATTAGTAGGCAGCGGGGCAGTAACAAATGTCGATTTTATGCCCTCGGATGATTTTGAGGCGATCGCTATTTCTACTGATGAACTTTTAGTTTAGCAAATCTATGCGATCGCCCAACGTGCTCTACATTTTACCTTAGAAGCTGCAAAATTGAAAACAGATTATTAATTACCGCATGGTGACAAATTCCTCTGCCGAACTTGGATGAATGCCGACGGTAGCATCGAAGTCAGCTTTAGTCGCGCCCATTTTAACGGCGATCGCTACTCCCTGAATAATTTCGGCCGCGCCGTCTCCTACCATGTGCGCGCCAACTACTTTATCGGTGTTGGTATCGACAATTAGCTTCATCAGGGTTTTTTCCTGTTTTCCTGCCAGAGTATAGTACATCGGACGGAACTTACTGCGATAAACTTTTACCGCATCGCCATATTTTTCCCTAGCTTCGGCTTCAGTTAAACCAACAGTAGCAGCTTCTGGAGTGGTAAATACCGCAGTGGGAACATTTTCGTAGCTCATTTTCCGCGATTTCCCGCCAAAATGAGTATCGGCAAAAGCCCTACCTTCGTTAATCGCTACGGGAGTAAGATTAATGCGATCCGTACAGTCTCCCACGGCGTAGATATGATCTTCGACAGTTTTATTATATTCATCTACTGCAACCGCACCATCAACCACTTCAACTTGAGTATTTTCCAAACCAAGGTTTTTAAGATTGGGCTTTCTTCCTGTCGCAGCCAAACTAGCAACATCGGCGATAATCATCCGCTCTTCACCGCCTTTGATAGGAAGAGTAACATTTAAACCATCCTCTGTTTTTTCAATACTTATCAGGTTACATTGACATCTACTGATGATTTTGATGCCATGATTTTCCATTCCAGCTTGGATTTCATCGCGGATATCTTCATCAAACCCTTTGAGAATTTTATCGCCTCGAATAACTACTGTTACCTCCGAACCCAAACCATTAAGAATGCAGGCAAACTCTACCCCAATATAGCCACCACCAATGATGACAATACGCTTGGGTTGTTCTTGGACGTGGAAGATTTCTCTAGAGGTAATACTATGTTCGATACCTTTAATAGTATCGGGTTTTACAGGTTTACCACCTACTGCAATTAAAATCTTTTCGGCAGTAACTTTTTCGTTGCCAATTTCAATTGTGTGAGAGTCCACAAACTTACCAGAACCCTCATATACTTTAACCCCAGAATTATCGAGCATTCGGCTATAAATTCCGTTAAGGCGATCGACTTCATTATTAACCGCCGTAATCATCTTGTTCCAGTCAAAACTGCTTTCGCCCACAGTCCAACCGTATCCCGCCGACTCTTCAAAATAATTAGGAAAATGGGAAGCATAAACCATCAACTTTTTGGGGACACACCCACGGTTGACGCAAGTTCCTCCCAGGCGATCGCTTTCCACAATGCCTACTTTTGCCCCGTATTGGGCAGCCCTTCTGGCGGTGGCAATACCACCCGAACCCGCACCAATCACAAATAAATCGAAATCGTAACTCATCTTTGTATATCTCCTTAAGTGAAAACAGCTAATTTAATCAATAATTCTCTAAAGCAATTTCAAATACTGTTGAAATCTCCGTGTTTTATTTTGTTAACAACAGCTAGCCTGGTCCATATAGCAATCCTATCCCAATTGCAAAAGCTATTCGATCGCGAATCATTAGCCCTTAGTCATTGGTTGCATTCTCGAATAGTCTAAGACTGCTAAATACAGTAAAACTTTACAACTAAAATATACTTTAAAATTATGAACTACTATCTATTCTTTCCAGAACTGAAAAATCTTACTCCAGCTACAACAATATCTGGGTCGATTTTAGTTTTCTCAACCAATAATTATCAATTTTGATAGCAAATTTTTTATCGACGATCTTGGCGATCGAAGAAGCAATAGAAATTTAGACTTGAGAAATTTGAATGAATTTACTCCAAAACCCCATTACTTCTTTTCTTTCCCTTTATCCAACCAGATAATAAACTTGGGCAGATTAATTATTTACCGCCATAATAAAAGGCGATTTCTTTATCCTTTAGAGGAGCAAACTCTGCATCTAGTAACATCTGGTTTAATTCTGCTTGTGGAAGATGTTTCGCGCCAATTCTGACAATCCGCGAGCGCATAGTATTAGTCACACCACTTCTTTGTCTTCCCGCCTCAAACCCCATCACCTTGTTGTACAATGCTAATTTAGCTTCGGGAATGGGCGAACCGTCCAGATCTAATCCTTGAGCGATCGCCTTGTCTACCGCCTCTGCACCTTTTGTCTCTGCCATAATTTTATTGTTCTCAAAAAACTAATGCCTACCTAACAGTTCGAGCATAGTATAAATTCAAGATCTAGTACCAAAAATCTCCGCTCCTGAAGGTAGGCTATATGCGTAGCGGTATTCTTTAGGAAAAGCTAAAAGCTAATAGCTAATAGCTAACCATCACTAAAGCATCTGCAACCGCAGAAGACCAATTAAACCAAATGCGCTTCCAAGAACCAAAGACGCTTATCAATGGTGCGAGAAATTTCAGTATAGAGATCTGCGGTATCCGCATCACCCAACTCGTCAGTAGTGTCGATCGCTTCGCGGACGTGCTTGGCATAAGTACCAAAGCTATTAGCCAAAGCGGTGACGTGTTCTGTCCCTGTAACGGCATTAAGATCGTATTCAGCTAAAATCGAATCACTAGCAGCAATTCGGGCTGTACCCTTTGCTACCCCACCCAAGGCTGTAACTCGTTCGGCAACCATATCGACATATTCTTCTAGTTCGGTTGCCATTTCGTCAAACAGTTCGTGTAACTGATAAAAGTCCATGCCTTTAACGTTCCAGTGCGCCTGTTTAGTTTGAGTTTTGAGGTCTAGTGTCGCTGCGAGAGTTTGATTCAAAATCTCAATTACTTTAACTCGAATATCTTCAGCCAGGTCGATCCGAGTACCGTAAAGCTTTTGTTGAGAAACAGTAGAAACCATAATTTAATTCTCCGTTTGTGTTTATTTAGTGTAAAAAATTCAACTGCCAAGATTCAAGTAGGGGCGATTCCCTAAAGGACTCGCTTTATGCGAAGCGGTATCCTTTAGGACGCTTCGCGCGAATCGCCCTTACGGTTATTAGTCATCGAATCTCGATCGCAAAGGACAAAGGACGAAAAACCAATCTACCCAAAAGCAATATCCAAAAACATCATCGCCACAAATCCCGTCATAATACCTAATGTACCTTCCTGGGCAATACTTTCTCGGTCGATTTCGGGAATAATTTCATCGACAATCACAAATAACATCGAACCCGCTGCGATCGCCATTCCCCAAGGCAAAAAGGCTTGACCAAAGTTAACAATGCTCGCCCCTACCACTCCACCAACGGGTTCGACCAAACCAGTCAGCAAGGAAATACTCCAGGCAGATTGAATCGAATATCCTAGTTCTCTTAAAGCCAAGGCTACTACCAACCCTTCTGGCATATTCTGTAAGCCAATCCCCAAAGCCAGAGGTAAACCGTGGCTAATACTACCATCGCCAAAACCCACTCCCACTGCTAATCCTTCGGGAAAGTTGTGAATGGTGATCGCGATAATAAATAACCAAATTCGCTGAAAGTTTTCGGTGATTTTGCCTTCTATACCTTGGTTGAAATGTTCGTGAGGAAAATAATTGTGTAGCAACCAGAGCAAGCTAGCACCCAAAATCATGCCAATGCTCACAATTAATGCCGAATTTGCTTGGGAATAACCTAAATTTACCGCTGCTTCTTTACCAGGGACAATGAGAGAAAAAGCTGTTGCTGCCAGCATCACTCCCCCACCAAGTCCTAAAAGTATGCCTTGCCATTTTTTGCTCAAATTAGCCGTAAAGATGATTGGTAAAGCCCCACAGCAGTCGCTAAACCTGCACCCAAGCTAGCGATCGCACCGAGATAGATTGTTCCCATGATTTATTAGTGTAGGAACATTTGATTAGATGCTCCTACTTGATTTAGATAGTTATTTCTGTCCTTTTAGGTACGCCAACATCGTATCGGCATCAGAAACCTCAAAAGGATCGGTAGGACAGTTATCGCCATAATCTGGTTCGATAAACATTTTTTCGATCTTCATGTCATCGACTAACATCGAATAACGCCAAGAGCGCATTCCAAAACCAAGATTATCTTTACTGACCAACATTCCCATTTTGCGAGTAAACTCTCCATTACCATCAGGAAGCAAAAATACATTCTCGACTCCCTGTTGTTTGCCCCACTGGAACATTACGAAAGCATCATTAACCGATAGACAGATGATTTCATCTACACCCAGAGATTTAAACTCTTCGTAGTGCTTTTCGTATCCAGGCAGGTGAGTAGAAGAGCAAGTAGGAGTGAATGCACCAGGAAGAGAAAATAAAACTACCTTCTTACCTTTGAAAATATCTTCTGTAGTTTTATCTTGCCAACGAAAAGGATTAGGCCCTTCGACAGATTCGTCACGTACTCTTGTCTTAAATACTACGCTTGGTACTGTATCTCTCATTATTTGCTTTACTCCTTGTTTGATTATCTTGTAATTTAATATCAATTTGATTATTTAAATCATACTCATAACGACTATGAGTTGTCAAGTAAATTAATGAAAAAAAGGGGAGATGGGGAAGAAGCACAGACAAGGCATGCCTTGTCTCTCCTGTAAGGGCGGTTCGCGCGAAGCGTCCTAAAGGATACCGCTTCGCATAAAGCGAGTCCTTTAGGGAACCGCCCTTACGAATTCCGAATTGTCAATCGAATTGAGGATGATAGACATCATGGAAGAAACGTTGATGCCTGGGTGCTAGGTTCTTAAGAATTACTGGGTCGATATCGGGCTTATGGTGGCGCACGTTGATGTGATTGTAGGCGCAGAAAATTGCGATGCGAGGCGAATCAGGATTTCTCCAGAAATCACCAGAATGACGTACTGCTTCGGAAAAGATGACTAAAGATCCAGGAGGACAACTATAGCTCGACCACAGTCCCGAATCTCTCTTATCGATACTGGCAATGGGATTAGTGCGTATGTTGTAGTTGGCTTTGTGACTGCCAGGAATAAAACAAGTTCCACCTTTATCTTCTAAAACTTCCGTTAATTCCCAAACCACCCGTGTCATGCCTGCATAGATGCGTCCATCATGAAAGTTATAAGCATAGTTGGGGTTAGTAGTACGCCCTCCAGCGTGAGGCTTCCATTCTCCCTCGCCCATTTCACGGTAGCTGAGAAAAACATTCTCCAAACGGATTTTTTCAGGATCTGGATCGATGACATTCAACAGCACATTCATGACCTCTGGGCGATCGATCAGTTGAGCAAAGGGCCCTCCAGGTAAACGACGTTGATGGGGTGGTAGCGATTGGGGGTCGTTTTTTTGGCGTAGGACAAACTCTTTGATGACTTCTACTTCATCCTTACTAAGTACTGCTGGTATGACAATGTAACCCTTAAGGTCAAAAACAACACGGTCGTGGATGGACATATTTCCTCCTGAAAAACTAGTGCGATTAGCAATCAGCTTGGTAGCCTTTTTGACTGCTTTATTGGCTTTGGTTTTAAAACGGTGTTGGATTTGGGATAAATGGTTCATCAAGGGCAAAGATACTATTTGCTGATTGCCAATAACCATAGCAATCTCAGGTTTGGTTCTTTTTTGGTGGGCATAAGATTAATATAAATCTTAAAAGTTAAAAGTAATTGAAGGGCTTTGGTAAAGGTGGCAGAGGATCTAATGCTAGAGAAATTTTGTATTGGCTTTTGACTATGCCAGTATCTTTCCAGGTAGGATGCCAGTAAGTTTCCTGAATTACCATTTTGGTTGTTGACCATTGAAACTTAACTAAACTCAGGTTGTTTCTGCCGATTACTTCTGAACCTTCTTGTAACCAACGATTGCGCCACAACCAGGAGATTAAACTGCTGATTAACTTCTGCCAAAGATTAGTGTCGCCACTGCTTTGGGGAACTTCTTGCCAAGGTAATGACTGGGCAGATTGTCTTTTACACCACTGGGTACGATATTGCCAATCAGGAAGAGGTTGTTTAGGCTCAAAATGCGGTTTGCGTCCCCAGGAATTAGTTAACTTTTGTAGTTTAAATGGCTCTTGCCAGCCCAGCCAACGTTCGCTCGGTTCGGGTAGCAGAGATTTGAGTTTGGTATGGATCAAACGGGTTGTTGGTTCGGAATTTTTAATCGCGCTTGAGGTTAGCTGAACCAAAATAGAAGTCTGGAGAGGATCGTGAAACCAATGGGTAAGACGCACCGCGCAACTGTAGTGAATGTCTCCCGATAAGATAATTACTCGCTGACGCTGTTGGCAGAGAGTCAGCAACAACTGGGCAAAGGCTTTTGGATCGAAGTTCCAGGAATCGCCAACGTCGCTGCTAAATACACGATCGCGACTTAATTCAAACTGCTGAACGCGATCGATAATTCCTAAAGCCACCAAATTTGTCGGTAAAATCACTATCGTGGCTTCGACTGCGGATTGATTTTGTTGTAGGGGTGTTTCTAACTGTTGTTGAAAAGCCTGGGGAGACAACAGCATTGGTGGTTGGATTTTTTGGTCTTCTCCTGGAGGATAACCCCGCCAAGTACGGGTATCGAGAACAATGACCTCGTGGTTGCTGCTGCGAAGATGATAGTGCCAAGCTATAGCCTCTTTATCTCGCGAGAGAATCAAGACATTTTCATCCTGTTCTAACTGAGGTAATCCCGTTGATTTGTCTATTGGGGGAATGCCTAGATAGCGATCGCATTCTGCTTTTGCAGCTAGATCTTGTCCTTGGGAAGCTAGCCATCGAGAAGCCAGGGTTAATAGTTTGTTTCCTGAAGTCCCAGGCTCAAATTGTTCGGGGGTATTTCCCCAAGCCTGAAATAGAGCATAAGCCAACAGTCCATTTTGGACAACTCTTTTACCTAGAGGCTTGCTCAAGACGCGATCGCACCACTCACGATTGAGATACCAGTCATCGCTGACATCGTGGTCGTCACAGATTGTATAGACGGGAATATTAGCCAAACCTCTCCTAACCTGGTTTAAATCTCCCCTTAAACTCTCGATCTTGTCTATTTCTTGTTGCCAAAGACGAGAATGTTTTCTGTCTTGAAAGAGATTCTCACCTGGGGGAAAGCGATCGCTCATCAAGACTGGCGACCAAGCTAACAAATAAATAGCAGCATATTCACCAAAGCTAAACAAATGGCTTTTGGCTTTTCGGTGTTTTCCGTGCAACATCGCCGTCAAACCAGCTTCGCCTTCGGCAATTGCGGTTCGTTTACCAAGTAACAATTGGTCGGCTGACATTGTATCTACCATCATCGGCAACTCTTCCGACCAACCCAACAGTAGCTTATTTATTCCTTGTCCTAGCCAGAGAAGGGGATCGGCAACATCGTCACCATATATTTGATCGCCTGTCAGAAATAGCTGATGAGGTCTTTCTCTCGCCAAATCTGCCGATGCACAGAGCAATTTATCTATAAAAGGCAAAGCATCTTTCCCCCCACCGTGGGGTTTGCGACAAGAACCATGGACGATTTTGAGATGATTTAGATCTGCTGGTGGTAAAGCAAACGTTGGTAGCTGATGGGGAAAGTAACTGATGCTGGAACGGTCGCTATCGAGCCTATCGATGATACTCTCGCCATCGCTGTAGAGATTATATGCATAAATTTTATCTGGTTGCAGCAATTCAGTTTGGGCTTTGGCGGTGACTGCAACTATGTGTAAGTGTTGCCCTAGCTCGATCGTGTCTCTTCTGCCTTGGAGTATAGTTTTACCGATTGTTATTCCTTTATTTGTTGTTTCGTAGATCTCTAACTGGAGCGATCGCGATTCTTTTAATGCCAACCAAACTGTAACGCTATCTGCTTTTGTCTGACGTAAAATTGGCCCTGCTAGAACTAACGGCAGGTTTTCAAGATTTGGTAAATACTCAAGAGCCGATGGAAACTGATTCAAGGTTCAAACAGCAAAAATTATGCTAAAAATAATCATTTTTATTTTGCTAATCATACTATCAGACAATACAACTATCTCCAATAAAAAAGGCTTGGTAAACCTAACCTTTATACTTGATGCCAATAAATTTTTAGGTTAGTCGATGGCTTTCTTAATATCGTCTTTAACGTTCTCTACACTGTGTTCTACTTGAGCTTCAGCTTGTTTTTCTTTTCCTTCGGCTTGGTCTTGAGGGTTTCCTGTAATTTCGCCCACTGCTTCTTGTACTTTACCCTCAACATTTTTAGCAGTTGCTTTTAATCTGTCTTCAATACTCATTATTAAATTAACTATTCTCTTGGTTTTAAAATCACTTCTAAACTATCCTTAATCGCTCGATTAATCCATCTACCAAAAGATTGATTTTTGAAACAGATTTGAAGTAGCAGGGGGAAAAGTAAGAATGAAGAAGTATCAAACTTTATTGTATTTATAATTCCTAATTTGGACTTTCTTGAGAACCAGAGTCAGGCAGAAATCTATAATGTTACGTCTACATATAACTCCGAGCGCGACGCAACATTATTAATTATTAATAACAAAACCTTGACATTGTACATTTAGCTCATCCTCTTGATAGATGTTGGACAAATATTGCTTTTTGTATACTCGGCAAATAAGTCCCAACATTCAAACAATTACTCTGGGACAGTAGATAATATGGCTAGTTTAATAGAATTCAAATTATTCGCTCCGTACAATAAAGAAGCTGCTGTTATTGGCTGTTTTTCCGATTGGCAGCCTATAGCAATGGAGAAAGACAACTGCGGTTATTTTAGAACCAAGGTCGAACTAGAAGATGGAGTATACAAATACAAATTTTGCATTCGTTCTCTGAGTTGGTTTTTAGAACAGGATCGATGGACAGAAATAGTCGATCCTTATGCAGTGAATATTGCCCCAGAAAGCCAGAATGGGACTATAACTATCAAAGATGGCGAACCAATCGTTGATACTTATGTCTGGACACATGACGACAAGCCCTTACCCGCAGACCGGGAATTAGTTATTTACGAACTTCATGTCGGTGATTTTTCGGGTGGTGAAGACGATCCTAAAGCGCGGGGTAAATACCAGCACGTAATTGAGAAGCTAGACTATTTAGTAGATTTAGGTATTAATGCGATCGAATTGATGCCCATTAAGGAGAATCCTGGTACTTATAGCTGGGGTTATAGTCCACAGCATTTCTTTGCAGCCAATTTCTCAGACCAATACATAGCTGGCTATACCGTGCCTAATTTTCCCGATAATGGAACTTGGCATGAATGGACTGGTAATTACGATCTTGAGGCTGGTGACGGTCAAATTATCATTGACCTACCCGAATACGAAGCACAGGTATTTGTTAAATAAGCCATTTGATTGAATTGGGTTTTGATCCCAAATCCGATTCCCAAAACCTTCAAAAAAATAGATAGATCTTAGAGACGTAGCATGCTGCATCTCTACATTACTCATTACGTGTGGAGCTAAATTACTTTTAGACATCATTTTTGATAAACGACCGCCACAAAAGCTTGGGAGCAAAGAAAGCTAGGGGCGATTTGAGTGAATGACCTATTTCCATAAATGAAATATATACTTCGGGATCGTAAGTTGCTCGTTGTTGTAATCTTTGTATGTAGGGTTGAAGTAAGTCATCGAAAAAGGTAGGCTCGACCCTTCCTTTAGTCTTCAAAAAACGAGAATCTTGCGCGGTAGCTAGATTCCAATGTACAGAATTGCTTTTAGCTAATTTTTTCTGAAAAGAAGAGGATGATAATTTTTTTGAGAAGAAGGATGAGTGCGCTCTATTTAACCATTTTTGTAAAACTAACGCAGATAATGCGCTTACCGTCATTCCCTGACCGTAAACTGGACAAAGAGAACAAACGGCATCACCAAGGGCGATTAACCCATTTGGAAGGTCGATCTTTTCATAGTGGCGTAGTCTATTGGTAGTTGCTCGATAAGCATAAATAGGCGATATGGGTTCGGCTTCGGCGATCGCCTCATAGAAGCTCGGATGGCGCAAATTACGAGCAAAATCTAAAAAACCTTTATCGTCAATAGGTGGAAAGTCTTTTTCATAACCGCCTAAGGTGGCAATCCATTCTCCTCCTTCGATCCTGGCTAAGTATCCCAACCTAGTGTGTTCTGGAGGATTGTGATTGATTAACATAACCTTCCAAGGAGCTTGAAAGCCGTTTGGCTCTCGGTAACGGCGAGTTGCATATCCAAGATGAGCATTAACTACCGTTTCTGGTGGCGCAGTTATGCCTACATCTTCTAACCATTTGGGTGCGTTAGAGCTACGACCACTACAATCTACAACAAGTTGAGCGGTTAAGTTCTTCTTATCTTTGCTGCTAGATGAGCTAGTTGTTATTCCTGTGACTTGATGTTCCCCTCGATTGTAAATTAGCCCAGTAACTCGATGTTCTGACCAGAACTTGATTCGAGTGTGTTTTTTTAGCTGACGAGCGATCGCCCATTCCAGTAAAGGACGACTGCAAGTTATGGAGATTAGGTCGGAAGTTTCTGAAGTGTGAGCCATCCATCCTGCTTCGCCATAGCTGTAAAATTCCTGTCCCCAATCAATAGTTAAAGCACCTGTTTGAACTAATTCGGCACTAAAACTCTCGCCTAATAATTCTGATAATATTCTGTAGCCTTTGGTAAGTAAAATATGTGGCTGTACCGATTGCGGTACACCTCGGCGTGACTTGGGTTCTGTCGGCAAGCGATCTCGTTCGACAACGATTACTTCAGTAAAATAATCGGTAAGTACACGAGCAGCAAGCAATCCAGCAATGCTACCACCAATGACGACTGCTCTATCTCCGATATTATATGTCCGATCGATCATGCCAAGTCTGCTACTTAAAACTACTATTTTGCTTATAGCAGTTTTAGGAATTTAAGATCGAGTAGAAGTTTTCAAAAACCCAAGAGTATCGAGCGAACAAACAATTCATCTGCTATGGGCTGTGTTTATCTGTGGACTCTTCTAATGCACCATTTAAGGCATGTCAGACCACTACGAACCTACTGACATTATTCTTCCTACCTACTTATGTATACAATTATTAACTACCGAGCGTTATTTAAGATAGGGGGGAATCCTTAATTAAAGAACAACAGTGCGATCCAGTCTATTTTAATTATGAACAAAGCTTTAGTCGTAGATGATAGCTTGATGATGAGAGAAGTTTTTAGTAGTTACTTGCACAAAGCGGGGTTTAACAACATTAAAAAAGCATCTAGCGTCGAGGAAGCTCAGAATGTTCTCAAGAATTATTGTCCTAATTTAATTGTTTTAGATGTAGTTATGGGCGGTCAAAGTGGATTTGAATTTTGTCATCAACTTAAAAAAGACCGCAAAACTTGTGAAATTGCGATCGTGATTTGCTCTACCAAAACAACCCAAGCAGATTTTCTGCTAGGAGACATTATTGGGGCCGATGCTTATTTACCCAAGACGGTAGAGCCGACAGAATTTATTTCTAAGGTAAAACAACTGACTCAAAAACCTGCATTTTGTAGATTGCTAGAGTAATTTAATCTGTGCCAACCCGAAAAAAATTCTATCTCAAACAGTTTAATCTAACTTGCTATTTGCTACTAAAGTATAAAGATATCAGTCAAGCTGAATTAAGCATTTAATAACTCTAACTGTTTTGTCTCTTCTGGAGTTAACTCAGGAGTCTGACCGAGTACTTCTTTGTACATTTTGATATATTCCAAAGCCGATTTAAGCCAGCTAAAATTTTGACTCATTGCCCTCTGTTGCAATTGTTGCCACTTATCCTTGTATAAAAAGCCTTCAGAAGCTCTGACCATACAGGTAAATAAATCTAGAGGCTCATAGCGATCGAAACAATAGCCAGTACCTTCTTGATTAATTGGATCGTGATGGCTAACCGTATCAACCAAACCTCCAGTACGTCTTACGATAGGTATACATCCATAGCGCATAGCTAACATTTGGCTGATACCACAGGGTTCAAATTTAGAAGGCATCAAAAAGACATCACAACTGCCATAAATCCGACGTGCTAAGGCATCACTGTAGAGTAATTGTACCGACATTCTACCTGGAAAACGAGTTGCCAACTGCCATAGTTGAGTTTCGATCTGACGATCGCCCGTACCCAAAACTACCAACTGAGAATTACTATAGGCCATAAAGCGATCGAGAATCTGCAAGAGTAAGCCAATTCCTTTTTGATCGACTAATCGAGAAACAACTCCCATCAAAAAGACACTTTCATCGATATCCAGACCCAATTCTTGTTGTAGTGCAGATTTGTTGGTGGCTCTTTTTTCTAGAGTATCGCCAGTAAAATTCTGTTCTAGAGCTTTATCCTTAATAGGATCGTAACTTTCGGTGTCAATTCCATTTAAAATTCCTCTAGTTTTACCACTAATAAAAGAAAGCAAGCCTTCAAGTTTTTCCCCATACTCGGCAGTTTGAATCTGTTTGGCATAGGTAGGAGATACAGTATTAACGCGATTGGCAAACTGCACCGCAGCAGCCATAACATTATGCCCCTGCATATACCAAGGACACCAAGTAATTTTCTCTAAATACCATCGCCAAGGCCCTTGGTAAGCTAAATTATGAATCGTAAATACGCTAGTGATATCTGGAGACTGGTTCATCCATACGGGTAGCATTCCCGTGTGCCAATCATGACAGTGAATTATTTCTGGTTTCCAATAATTCCAGCAAAACTCCGCAGCACCGTTGCTAAAAAAAGTAAATCGCCAAGCTTCATCTTCCCCAGCATAAATACGATGAGGATCGAAAGCGGGATGACCGAATAAATACAGTGGAACATCACTATCGGGTAAGACAGTTTGATAAACTGCAAAGTCGTTGAACATGGCGTATCCCCACCAGATAGGCTCAGCAGGAATATCTATTTTGTCTTGTAAGCCACCATAGTAAGGCATCAAAATACGGACATCGTGACCTAATTTTCTCAATATTTTGGGTAATGCACCGACGACATCGCCCAATCCACCCACTTTGGCTATGGGTGCTACTTCTGCTGCTACAAATAAAATCCGCATTTAAATTACTGTGGCTGTTTGTCCTTACTTTGCTTTTCTGTGTGATTATAGTCGGATGGGGGGTACGGACGATAGAGGATCGCCAAAAAAGATTTGACTCAGTTAACTACCAATACAGGACAGTTAGCCAGATTGATGACGCGGTTAGTCGCGCTTTCCAGAGCAGCTTCTTCATCAATCAAGCCCAAACCCCGACAGCCCATGATAATCAAATCGGCATCGATTTCATCGGCTACATCACAGATAGTAAAGGCAGGTAAGCCTGATTTTTCGATAGTTTCTGCATTGATTCCTTGACTGGCAAAAAATGACTTAGCTTCTTCTAACAGTTTGGCTACTCGTTCTTCTGAAGCCATTACTCCTTGAGAATTAGTTTCGACCACAGCCAGAATAGTTAATTTACTTTGATGAATTCTGACCATATTTGCCGTAAGTTCGATCGCCTTGCGAGCTTCTCTAGTTAACTCAATCGGAAATAAAATCGTCTTAAACATCTTCAGACCTCAAAAAAGCAAGTAATATTAAGTTGGTTACGGTTTCAAGTGTATTGTGTCAGATAAATTTCTAGCAGCATTTAAAATTTACTATTTTTAATTAATTTAAGCTAGTAGGGGCGAACGGCGACGCGAAGCTAATCCTTTAGGGCGTTCGCCCTTACGGTTGTTAGTCATCGGTCGTTAGTTGTCAGTTGTTAGTTGTCTCCTTTCCGATTTAAATGTTCACCTTTACGACAGACTAGATCGTAATCGCAATAGCGACAGGCTTTACGGTCTACATCGGGGAAAACGGGATAGTATCCTTGTTCGAGGTGAGATTTTACCCGTTCGACAAATTGACTCAATTCTGCGGAGTTTTTTTGAGGGCGACTGATGATTTTTTGTTTGGTTATGGAGTAGTAGGCTGCGTTATCGATGGTTTGGTGGGGATGTTGCTCGGCGATCGCATCTTGATAAACTGCTAGTTGAATATCAATACTGGCTTTGCCCGTGGCATCTTTGACCCCCGAAGGAACTACCCCGCTAGTTTTATAATCGATCGCCATTAATCCCCCACCAGTGCGATCGATTCTGTCTATTTGTCCCTGGATCTGCAAGCCATACCATTGGGTGTCGAACTTGGTTTCCGTGGCGATGACTTCTCTTTCTGGGGGCAAAAATTCGACGGTAGCTAAATTAATAGCAATTAAATCTAAATGTTCTTGGCGTTGAGCTTCCCATCCTGGTATCTGGGTTAAGTTTAATTCCTCTTCGGCAGTTTCAAAGGCTTTGGCTAGTTGTTCTCGATTGAATTTGGCTAAGTCGCTGGCGGTTTTAATTTGTTTTAGAGATAACTCCAAACAGCGATGATATAGATTACCTCGCAAAGCAGCACCAAGATCGGATTCTGCCTCGGTTAATTCTTTAAGCTTGAGTAACCGCGCACTAAACCATTTAAAAGGACATTGACCCAATTGAGTTAGCTGAGAAGCACTGAAGATTTTAGTTTGGGGATTAATTTTAATAGCGATCGCACCATCATATTCGTGAGGGGTAACTGCACTTTCTCTTTGTATTTCTGCTTGCCAAGCTTTGATTAGTTTGGGAATTCCCCAAGATAAACTGGTTTGCTTAGTTAATAAATTTGGTTGACGCAGATATAATTTTCTGGCTGATTCTATACTAGCCAAGGGTAAAGCATTGACGGTCGTCGGTTGTAGTCCCAAACGAGTTAGATAGGGACTGGGTAAAGTGGGTTGGTCAGCAATTAATTCAGGATAAGAAAAAGTCATTTTTTGGGTCGCAATACCCAACAGACAATAGAAATAAAAGCTTTCTCTTTGAGCAAAATCTACTGCTGTCGGAATTTCTAAGCCTTGTTTGACTAGCTGTTTGCGACTATAAAAATCTAAAATTGGTGCATCGGCGATCGCTGTTGGTAAAATGCCTTCCGCACTACCCAAAACAAATACGTAGGGATATTCTGTACCCAACAAAGACTTAGGGTTGTGTAATTCTACTCCTCCCCTACCTGGCTGGGCGGGAACGGTTAATAGAGCTAAAATTTCTTTGATTTCAGCAATAAATGCTTGTTTAGTTAGTATTTGCGTTTCAGGTTTTGCTAATTCCCTTAAAGCGTCTTGAAAACGATAGAAAGCAACAATTTCCCGCGCCCATTTTTTCCCTTTTTCTAAGACATCCCAAGCAGAGAGAATATTTTGTAAATACTGAATCCAAATATCTCGACGATAGTTATTTTGGCTAAAATTCAATAGGCTTAAATCTACCCCTAATTCTTGCCAGGCTGTCAAACCTTGTGGATGTCTTTGTCTGGCGGTTGACCAAATTTCGGCTGACATATATTGGGACAGGGGATGAGATAACAACTTTGCCGTCGCTTCAAAAGGAAAATTATCTCCGATCGCCTCTAGCAAGAGTTTCAACCAGGCACCGATGCGAGTTTGTTCTAAAGGAATATCATAAGTTACCCGTACTGGTAAACCATATTCCCAAGCAACATCAATCAAAGTCTCGCCGTATAGCCGTTCGTCTTGTGTAACTAGGACAATATCTTGACTTCTAATTCCCTGAGTCAATAAAACCTTGACCTGAGTCAACACCCCCCGTACTTCTGCCTCTAAATTGGCAAAAACAGCTAAACTAACCCCATCTGGTAAAGGAGATGTCCGTTCAAAACACCGTTGCAATTGCCGATGAATACCTCTATTGTGAGCAGTCCTATTTTTATCTCCCCTATCTCCCCTATCTCCCCTATCTCCCCTATCTCCCCTACTCACCATACCTATTTCCACAGATAACTTCGAGCCAGTAGTATTATCCCCAAGCCATTCCCACCCCCGAGACTCTAACCACTCTTGAGCCTGTCGATTTTGAGGATATAGATCGTGGATAGGTAAAACCAAGATACTATCTTCTCCCGCGATCGCATTAATTACCGCCAGTTCGTCTTTGGCTGGAGCAAAATAACCATAACATAGGTAAGGTTTCTGGTAGGTAACATCTACTACTCCCTGCCAGTATAGTTGGGCTGCATCGATTCGTTTTCTTTGTCTGAGTTGGTTTTGATAGGCGATCGCCAGATGTCCTAACTGTTGTATTCTGGGGTCGGGATTTTGCTGTAATAGCCTTAAATCTATACCACTGCGAAACAGATCTTTAATTGCGGATAAATAAGCTTTAGCCGTCCCTTCAAGATCTTTAGTCTCGATAACTTCCCTGACGGCATTTTGCAACAAACGTCTGCTTAACAAAGTCGAAGCAATTCCCCACCCCTGACGGCGCACGATATTTTGTGTCAAACTTTCCAAACTATGATGAGCGACCTTAAGGCTAGAATCTAGAAACTTGCGGGGATAAGTCGCGATCGCCGAACTGGGAGTAAGAATTTTAAGCTCGCTTTTGAGAGAAAAGGGACTCAATTGAGAAAGGATGTATCTGCCCATTAGTTATCAGGATGAAGGATCAAGACAAAAGAGAATCTGGTTAGCTAGGACTTAAACGATCGTTGCACTACCGCCAATTTCCAAGCAGAATAAAAGGAGCCCAAAAATAGGGTCTTTTTTCTTTTTTTAAGATAGCAAGCTGTGCTTTTTGAATGGCTTTTGCTACAGTCATCCCATTGTCTAATTCCTGATAAAAACGTTTCATTGTTTGATTAGTAGAAAAATCATCTATTAACCATAGGGTAGCTAGAGTAGCACTTACTCCCGAACGCACGGTAATTCCAGCTAGTCCTAGCGAAGCTAAACGATTAAAAAATAAAAGAAGCGAATAATTGTGTCCAAATATACTTGAATCCTCAATCCCTCGAACAATTGTTTTAAAATTACACGGGTTTTCAACTAAGTACGATTCAGTGCCGACATTAGTGCTTGTTGACCTGTGGTTTGATATACCTGAGTCAAATATTGATGAACTGTTTCGGCATCAGCAGGGGGTAAAGGGATTTTTCCCAGGATATCCAAGACGTTTTTTTGTTCGGAGGGAGGAACGATCGCCACTAAACTAGATTCTAGTGGTTCGTCATATTGCCAAAACCCTTTATGAGCTATGGAGGCATCATCTTCTAAAGCTTGAGTAGAATTGAGCATATCGGCTAATTCGGCTTGAAGAGTAGGAGTAGCTACCGCCGTTTGACTGCGAATTCGGCGTAACTGTTCGATAATCTGATTTTTAGTTCGTCCTCTTAGTTGAAAAATAATAAAAGGATCTTCACTAAAGCGATCGCCCAATTGATAGTATACTGCTGCAATATGTTTGCAGGGATTGGCTTTGTCGGGACAGTTACAGCGAGAGCGTACCTCGTTGAGAGTAAAGGGAAATAAACTCAAACCACTAGCAGTAAAGACAGCTTCAATACTTTCGGGCATTTCCCCCGCCAACAGTTGAGCGGTAAATAAAGCTTTTTCTGACATTTTGGCGATCGCAAAATCCCAGTCTTCCTTACTAAAAGAATCTAAAGATATAGAGACTCGATAGGGTTCGGCTTCACTTCCCTGTACTGTTGCTTTGGCTTTAGAATCAGCAAAATCGATGCTGAGAACATTTCCTTCTCTGGCATAACTACGCCCCCGTTCGAGGCGTTTTTTAAAGCGATAGGAACTAAGCAAATCTAGCCATCTCTCCACCCACCATTCTGATTTTTCTACTTCAAAGTTGGTCATTTTTGAATAGCTGTTAGCTGTCAGCTTTTTTGGCAGTACCTAATTATTCTAATCAACCAATGACAATTAAGAATATCCGAACCAAGCTAATTCCCGTAACTGCGTTTACAATATTTCTCAGGATCGAAACTGGTTTAGGAGTAGTAAGTGATTGGCAAAGGTTTATCTAGATTCTGTTTGTCTTTAGGTTTAGCGGTAACAATTACTGCCTGTGGTAGTCCCACAACAACATCCAATGCTCCACAGGACAGTAGCACTCTAAAATTACTCTACTGGCAAGCCCCAACTATTCTCAATCCCCACCTCTCTACAGGATTTAAGGATGCAGAAGCCAGTCGCATTTCTCTAGAGCCTTTAGCTAGTTTTGATAACGAGAATAATTTAGTCCCTTTTTTAGCAGCAGAAATACCGACTAAAGAAAATGGTGATGTAGCTGAAGATGGAAAATCTGTTACCTGGAAACTCAAACAGAATGTCAACTGGTCTGATGGAGAGCCTTTTACCGCTGAGGATGTAGTCTTTACTTACGAATTTATCAGTAACCCTCAAGTCGGTGCTACCTCCGCAGGTGCTTATGAAGTAGTAGAAAGCGTCGAAGCTATTGATGAATATACGGTCAAGGTGAATTTCAAAGAAGTAAATCCTGCTTGGTCGTTGGCTTTTGTTGGTGCGGAAGGAATGATCTTACCCCAGCATATTTACGAAGCCTACAATGGGGCAAATGCCAGGGAAGCACCAGCTAACCTCAAGCCTGTCGGTACGGGTGCTTATCGAGTCGTAGACTTTCGACCAGGGGATATAATAATTTACGAGCCAAATCCTGAATTTCGTCAACTAGAACAGTTGGGCTTTGACAGAATAGAGCTAAAAGGTGGTGGTGATGCTACTTCCGCAGCCAGGGCGGTCTTGCAAACAGGAGATGCGGATTTTGCCTATAATCTTCAGGTAGAAGCTCCAGTTTTAGAAGAACTAGAAACCGCAGGACAGGGAGTAGTAGTATCTAACTACGGTGCGCTGATGGAACGAATTATTATCAACCACAGCGATCCTAATACAGTCGCTCCTTCGGGAGAACGATCCAGCGTTGATTTTCCCCATCCTTTTTTGAGCGATCGCGATGTACGTCAAGCCTTTTCTCTGGCAATAGACCGAGATACCATAGCCGAACAGTTATACGGCATTACAGGCAAAGCTACCCCCAACTTTTTGGTCGCGCCACCAGAATATGCTTCTCCCAATACCAGCTATGAATATAATCTCGAACAAGCCAAACAGCTCTTGGATCGCGCTGGTTGGGAAGATACTAACGGTAATGGTATTCGCGATAAAAACGGTACGGAAATGCAAGTAGTATTTCAAACTTCGGTTAATCCTCTACGCCAAAAGACTCAAGCAATAGTCAAACAAGGCTTACAGTCTGTCGGTGTGGGAGTAGAACTCAAAAGTATCGATCCCAGTGTCTATTTTTCTAGCGACGCTAGCAATAATGATACGCTAGAGCATTTCTATGCCGATCTGCAAATGTACACTACAGGTAACACAATTCCCGATCCTGGAACTTATATGAACTTTATGACCTGCGCTCAAATTCCCCAAAAGGCAAATAATTGGTCTGGTGATAATAATTCCAGGTATTGTAATCCAGAATACGATCGCCTTTGGCAAGAAGCCAGTCGAGAATTAGACGCTAGCAAACGTAGTCAATTGTTTATTGAGATGAACGATCTATTGATTGAAAATACCGTGGTTATTCCCCTGGTACATCGGGCTGATGTTATGGCTTTTAGCAATAGTTTAACGGGTTATGCTCCTACTGCATGGGATATGCGCACCTGGGATATTATGAACTGGAAACGCCAAGAGCAATAAATGAAGTAGGATTTCCCGTCAGTTCGGGGTTGTCACTGTCTTAAGTATAAAAATTCCCCTCGATAATAATTTTGCTAAAAGTAAAGGCGATCGGATACTGGCTGAAAAATGAGATCGCAACAGAGCTTAGGGTCAAGATTATATGGAACGAACTTCTCTTCATTATTACTTCAAAAAACACATTTGTATTATCAAGTTAATATGAAGCAGTTCAAAAAAGTGCGATCTAGATCACTTCAAATTAAATTTATTAGCCAAGAATTAGTTGGGGGTTGTCGGTAGGGACGAAGTGTAGTTCGCCCTTACCAGATGTGTCGCATTATTTTTTCTTTTCGGTATTGGTTTGGGGTTATCTTTCCTCAGTTCCCAAGTCTCCTCGTATTAAGGTCGCGATCCTTTATCTTAAGTATAAAAATTATTTTCTAAAATAATCTTGGTAAAAGTAAAGGCGATCGGATACTCGCTAAAAAAAGATATTGCAACAGAGCTTAGGGTCAAGATCGTATGGAAGAACTTCTCTTCATGATTACTTTAAAAAACACTCTCTATTGTAAAGATAATATAAAGTAACCCAAGAAACTGTAATCTAGCTCACCTCAAACAAATAAAAACTAAAATCAACAAAGTAGCAAGAATAGTAACTGATTAAATTCCAAAAAGTAAGGTTGAAATAACTAGAAACCAAAAGCAGAGATCTCAATAGTTTTGGAGAACTCCTTTGATTGAGGAAAAAGATTATAGACTGCACAGAACAATACTATGCTTCTGTAATGTTTGAAGATGAAAAAGAATTGCTAAAACTAAATGCTAAGAGAAAAGCTATTGGTATTGATAAATGTTTATCAGCCCCTCCTCGAAACTAGGCGCACTAAAAGTCCCAAATATCATCTAAATTTAATACAAACTTCACTAATATTTCACCTACTGGTACGATTCAGAGGACATACTTAGGTATAAGCCCTCAAGCAAATTTAATTAATTCCCAAACTTGTCAGTTAAAGTCCTTAGTAACCTACAAATTTCGACTTCTAATTCCGTATAACAACATCGACTATTTAGGCAAACAAATATTCAATTCTATTTCAGACTGATCGAACATTTTTGGTCAATGGTTAAATCCCATCTTTTAAATAAACTTTCTTATTCTCAGTTTTTAGGACAACTTAAGGTTTTGAGTAATGCAGCTAGTCCTTTAACGTTACCCGTAACTCGTCTGTTTGGTAAGGACGGAATTCGCGGAAGAGTGGGAGCCAAAGAAGTACTAAATCCTATGCTGGCGGTACGAATTGGCTTTTGGGTGGGACAAATATTGCAAACATTAAGTCGAGTCATTACAAAAACCATTTCTGGCTAAAAATCATTTAGCGGGTCTCAAGATTGTTTTAGATTTAGCTTGGGGTGCAGCAGTCGATCTGGCTCCCGATCTATTTCGCGCTATGGGTGCAGAAGTAATTACGCTTCACGACCGTGCTGATGGCGATAAGCCTTACGGCATAGCTTCGCAACGCATCAATGTCAACTGTGGTTCGTCTCATTTAGCTACTCTACAGCAAGCTGTTGTCGAGCATCAGGCAGATCTGGGATTTGCTTTTGATGGCGATGGAAATCGGGTTGTGGCGGTAGATGCTACTGGTCGAGTCGTCAACGGAGATTATATTCTCTATCTCTGGGGTAAATTACTGCGTCAAAACAATCAACTGCCAGCTAGCACCATTGTCTCTACAGTGATGGCAAACTTGGGCTTTGAAAATGCTTGGCGTAATTTAGGCGGAAGACTAATTCGCACCGAGGTAGGCGACCAATACGTCCAGGCTAAAATCTCAGATCGGAGCTAAACTCGGTGGAGAACAATCTGGACACATACTCTGTCCTCATTACAGCGTGTCTGGAGATGGTTTGCTAACCGCATTGCATCTATCTGGATTGGTCAAACAGTCTGGCACATCCTTGAATGACCTAGTGAACGCTAGTTTTCAGCCTTATCCTCAAATCCTCAAAAATGTACGGGTGGCAGATCCCCAACGCCGTCAAAATTGGCAAGACTGCGCTCCTCTACAACGGGCGATCGCCAAAGCCCAAGCAGCCATGGGAAGTCAGGGCAGAGTTTTAGTCCGTCCCTCTGGTACAGAGCCTTTAATTCGCGTCATGGTCGAAGCAGTCAATATCGATCTGGCTACTAACTGGACAGAACAAATAGTTAGCTCTGTGGAGCAACATCTTGCAGCATAATTAGTAACTAAGCTTAGACGCATTAAAGTTTCCTACTCTTATCAATATCTACAAGGCTTTCGGGGATATTAAAGTGCAAGGTAAGTGCGTCTAAGCTTAGTTACTAATTATGCTGC
>JAAUYI010121175.1_pt1 | contig 22986 bp, 9 predicted proteins | sample 7278041 | NCBI WGS metagenome assembly JAAUYI01 (sample SAMN14350216, study PRJNA611818) | marine sediment metagenome | isolation source: surface marine sediment (0.6m) | place: French Polynesia: Moorea | collected 2018-08
GCGGTTTGTCAGTCTTTGTAATTGGGCTGGATCGTGACTTGTACAAATATAAGCTCGTGTTGGTGATTGTGTATGCCAAGCTGTAATTAATTTCTCGAAATGATGGGTTGTATTTGCATCTAAAGAAGCGGTGGGTTCATCTAATAATAAAACTTGGGGAGATAATTGTAATGCCCTCAAAAAAGCCACTATTTGAGCTTCACCACCAGAAATTGCACTTACGGGACGCTGTAAAAAATCAGCAGATTTGTCGAGAAGTTGCAAGTATTCTAAAATAAGATTTCGGTTATAGGTTTGATGGCGATGAATTGCCAAACGATAAACTTGTTGTAAATTATCTTCTACAGTTCCTTCCCACAAAGCAGGACGTTGATGTAAATAAATGACTTGAGAACGATAATGGGGTATTGATAGGGAATTTAGAGATTTTCCTTGGAAGTAAATTTCTCCCTTTTGCAGTGAATCTAGTCCAGCTAAAGTCCGTAATAATAAACTCTTCCCAGAGCCAGAAACGCCAAATATCGCAACTCGATCACCAGAAAATATTTCAAAGTTTAAATTTTGCCAAATCCATTTATATTGAATATTTTTATCTACATTTTTTACTGATATAATAGAACCATAATTATTAACTGGTGACATATAGACATATATATTACTTTGATAAATCTGATTTTTTTGTCTCATAAACAGAAGTAAAATGCTGATAATAATGCCAGTATACTACTAGTTATAACTGTGATTTTTGCTCCAAATTGCTGTCAGAGTCCTCGTTTTTTTATCTTTGGATTTTTCAGCCATATACTTTAGTTTAGTGAGGTAGAGATAATATTAAGTATTTGTGATTGGTTATCATTAATAAAAAAATGTTCTCCAGGTAACATATGTAATGAAAAATGATTCGTAGTTTGTTCGCGCCAGGCTTCTAATTGTTCAACTGTTACCTTACTATCTTGTAAACCACCAAAGACAGAGATGGGAGATTTTAAAGGTGATTTATGGTGATATATATAAGTTTCTAGCACAGCAAAATCTGCTCGCAATATTGGCAGAAATAGTTCCATTAACTCTTGATTTTCTAAAACTGCGGTTGGTGTACCATTATAACGGCGTAATTCAGTAATAAATTCAGATTCTGGAAGAGAATGAATTGGTGGTTCTAAGTTCGATAATTGGGGAGCGCGACGAGCGGATATAAATAAATGAACTGGATTTACTCCATATTTGTTGGACAACAAGCGAGTCAACTCAAAACTAACAAGTCCTCCCATACTGTGACCGAAAAAAGCAAATGGTTTATCTAAGTATGGTTGAATTTGTAATGATAATTCTTTAACAATGGGTTCTAATCGATTCAATGGAGCTAGTTGAATCTTGCTTCCTCTACCCGGAAGTTCTATGGGACAAATTTCCATATTATTTGGAAGCTGATTTAACCAAGAATGAAAAATGGTTGAACTTCCTCCAGCATAAGGAAAACAGAATAAACGTAAATTGGCTTGGGGATTAGGTTTAGGAATAGCGATCCAATTGTCAGGACTTATCATATTTCGTATGAGTAAAAGCAAATATATCTAGATTGATCATTATAAAAGAAGTAGAGATATATCTGTAAACATCTCTACATAACTAAGTATCTGTTTCCTGTCAATCAATAAACTATTGATTACTACTAGCAGATATTTCCATTTGCTTCCTTAAACTTAAAGGTCTCATATCAGTCCATACTTCCTTGATATATTCCAAACATTCTGGTTTAGATCCACTTTTCCCGACATTTGTCCAACCTAAAGGATTATCTCTATCAGCAAACCAAATAGAATATTGTTCTTCATGATTTATAACTACCTTGTAAAAAGTTTGATTATCAGAATCTGTAAAATTCATCGTGTCTTTACCTCTCACTTATTCTCACTGTTAAATTACTTTCTGCCAGAAAAAATTGCAAAATTCTGACAATGACAATCTGATAAATTACCTTCACTGTCATAAACATTGGTTTGTGTAAAACCCACACTCTCTAAAGTAGCTAAAATTTCCGTTGGTGAATAAGATTTTACCACATTAATAATGTCTAGACGTTCCCAACGTTGGTTAATCAATTGAAAGATAGTAATTTTAAACTCTCCTATCTGTGATTTGGGATCGTAACTGTCACAACAAGCCCAAGCATAATTATCTTGTACATCCCCATCTGAAAGACCATTCCAAGATGCACAACCATCTTCTAAGTTTAAACCAAACAGGAAAATACCATTATCTACGAGTGAATTATATGCTTTTATAAACACCTGCTTTAGCTCTTCAATGCTCATCATATGGTTCAGACTTCCACTGGGAGAAATCACAGCATCAAAAGTAGATGGCAAATCAAAACTTCTAACATCATCACAGAGAAATTGAGCATTGGGTGCATTTTCCCGGGCATATTTCAACATTGCTTCAGAAATATCAATGCCTGTTACTTGGTAGCCTTGCTCAATTAGATGTTGTGCCATATGTCCAGTTCCACAACATAAATCTAGAATATTTCCTTGAGGACGAATGTCATATTTTTGTAATAATTTTTCAAAAGGTGGTAGATTACTCCGACAATATTCTAAGCCCCAGTATTGGTTATAAATCCATGCCCAAGAATCATACTTGGAGTTAATATCTACTGTAACCATCTCATCAATCTCCTCATTTTTCTAAAACTAAGCTTTTTTAATATTGGGACTATGGTAAAAAACCTCCTGCTCGTAAATCCTGAATACTTTCCTTGAGTGCTTGAATAATAAAATTCAAATCTTCATCAGTATGGGCTGTAGATAATAAACCACCACCAGAACGTAGAAAAACACCTTTATGAATGAGATGATAATAAATTAAATCCATATTTTCCGAGCCTGGTGAATTACCAGCATCATATGAATTGTTTAAAGGTACATCATTAAAAATTGAACCGCAATTTGCCATCTTCACTGGAACTCCATCTTCCAGAAAATATTGATTTAGCTGTTGTACAAATTCATTAGTCCGTTGATTTAATGTTTCTTGTAAACTTGTACCTTGGGTTTTCAAATACTTTAAAACTGCCCTTGCTGCTGCTAAGGATAAAGGATGTTTACAGTAGGTACCAGCAAAAAACGTTGTTTTTATTTGAGGAGAAGAATCATCATGAAAATTCCACATTCCGCCATCAATAAGATCCATATATTCGGCTTTGCCAGCAATAATACCAATTGGCATACCCCCACCAACTATTTTGCCATAAGTGGCAATATCTGCTTGCACTCCAAACCATGCTTGCGCTCCACCTAAATGAATACGAAAACCAGTCAGCATTTCATCAAAAATTAACGCTATTCCTGATTCTGTTGTTAATTGTCGTAATTGCTGCAAAAATTCCTGTGGTTGAATATCTGGACGACTATTTTGTACAGGTTCAACAATAACAGCAGCTAGTTCATTTTGATGCTGTTTAATAATTTCTAAAGATTGAAAATTACCATATTCTAAGACTAATACATCTGCCACAATACTAGATGAAACTCCCGGTGCTTCAGGTATGATTTCCGAGCCTTCATCTGTCATTTGAACTTTCACTAAGGTAGCATCAGAATGTCCATGATATGACTGAGAAAACATGACAATTTTATTGCGACCTGTTTTAGCTCTTGCTAAACGTAAAGCAGTAAATACGGCTTCTGTACCTGTATTACTAAATGTAACTCTCTCCATTCCTGTGAGTTCAGAAAATAATTCTGCGACCTCACCTGCAAGGTCAGATTGTGGTCCAATATGAATACCTTGTTCTAATCTTTCTGCAATAGCTTCTTTAATAAATGGTGGATTATAGCCAAATAAATTAACACCAAAACCCATCATTAAATCTACATATTCATTACCATCGATATCCCACATCCGCGAACCAGAGGCATATTTACCAACGATGGGATAAACAATTTCTTTAATAGGAGTGCGAAACCCTGCTGAACCTCTGACATCAGCTAAAACATGGCGGTATGTTTGAGATTGTTGTTTAGATTTTGGTGTTTTTTGATTGTAGCGTTGAATAAAATCACTCAGATACTGCTGTTGATTCTGGTGAGGAAGTTGTTGAAATTGCAATTCTTGCGTTTGCATGATGTTGAATTATTGGTGTAATAGTTGTTAAATAAATCCCTGTTGAGCTAAATAGGAAATGTAAGTAGCTAGTAACCGATTATCAATATTGGGACAGATAATAGAAGAATCAGCTAGTCCAGTAATTACATTTTGAGAATCCAACTGTAAAGTACCTGTTTGCTCAAATTCACCTTGAAAATTTTTCGCTGCGAACAATGGTAAAAGTGGATATAACGGATGTTCTGGCAAATCTCCAACAATATTAATTAATTGTGATTGCCAATTTTGATATGAAACTTGTTGAACTTGATAACCATAGGAATGAATGACTCTCAATAAATCATCTGTATGTAAAACCTGAGTATTAACTAAATGAAAATTTTGATTCAAAGATTTATCCTGTGTCGATAGATAAACTATAGCTTTACTAACATAATCAACTGGCATCATATCTTCCTGAATATCCCGATCAGGAACACTGGCAAGTTGAATACAGCCAATGATTAATTTGTATACCAAGTCATTAACATTAAATACTCCCGTTTGGCTATGCCCAGAAACACGAGATATTCTATAAATACTAATCGGAACTCCTCTGTGTCTAACAGTATCTAATAACTTCTCGCTCACCCATTTAGTTTCTACATAGCCATTACTATCATTCCTATTGACTGGAGAATTGTCAATGTTATCTGCTTCAGTAATTACCTGAACCCCAGATATACCGGATGAGGAAAAAATACTTGTTGTGGAAACAAAATGAACTGGTTTTGTTTTGCCTAAACAAGCTAATCTTAATATTTCTTGTGTACCTAAAACATTCGCCGGCTTTAAAACTGAATAGGGATAAATGTGATTTACCCAAGCACCATTATGATAAATGACATCAACTTTATTAGTTAAATTTTGAAATTCATTTTTATTCAGTCCTAAATATGGTCGAGATAAATCTCCAATAACCGGAATAATTCTTTGATTAAAATTATTATCCCCAATTAAATAAGAGTCTAAGGTTTCTTGTATTCTCTGTTTCCCTGCGACTATATTCCTAGCTCTAACTAAGCAGTAAATATCAGCTTGAGTTTGTTGTAAAAGTTCCCACAGTAAAAAAGCACCTAAAAACCCAGTTGCACCTGTTAATAATATAACTTGAGGTTGGGTAGGAGATTTTTTATAGCTATTAACAGGGTAAATTTGCGAGTCAATAATAGTTTCTTTTTCCCAGTCTATATTACTTTCTGGAAGCAATTGCTCAGTAGAGTCTGCTTGAACAATTTTATCTAAATAAACTGCGAAACTGGCAATGGTAGGTGATTCAAATAGAAGCCGCAAAGGAAAATCAATCTGAAAAGCTGACCTAATTTCCAGCATTAATTTAGTTGTTAATAGGGAATTTCCGCCTAATTCAAAGAAATTATCATGAATCCCCACATTTTCAACCTGGAGAACTACTGACCAAATTTTTGCTAATGTTAATTCTGTCTGGGTTTGCGGTGCAACAAAATCTGTTTGTAGTGCTTGATATGCAGGTTTTGGTAAAGCACGACGATCTATTTTTCCATTGGGAGTTAAAGGAAAAGCTGGTAAGGGAACAAAGAATTGCGGGAGCATATACCCCGGTAATTTGCTTTGGGCAAAACTCCGCAGTTGTGAAATTATTTCTAATTCTTGTTTTTGCTGTAATGGTTGATTGGCATAAACACTCCAAGATGCAGGAGTAACAGGGGTATTTATAACTATTTCTTGATTCTTTTGTTCTGAATTATCTGCGGTAATTTTTTGGCAAAATACTACGCTGTAACAACCATCATTACTATTGTCTGACCAACTAATTTTGACGGTATAAGAATTTGATTGAGCCATTACCCAAAAATCTTGGGGATCGATTCCAGATTCTGAGGAAATTTGCGTCAACTTTTCTCGTAACTGCTCAACTTTAATACCTTCATCAGCAGTTGCAAGTAACTCTAAGGTTTTCAATTCAGTAACTACACGAGCGTTAGGAATTCTGGCAATTTTTAGGGTATGGGGTTGATTATTCAGTAATATTTGTTGAACATTTTCTACGGATAATTGTTGTTGCTGCCAATCTAACCAAGGCTGGTTTTCTGTGTTCTCAACCTGATAACCAAGGCGAAGAATTACATCATACTTAAACTTGGTGAGTTCATTATGATAACTACCTCCTTTCAATTCCATCAGTACATCACCAATTTGCGGTAGATGTTGTTGTAAAGTTGTGAAAAAATTAGGAGTAATAACTAACTCATTTTCTGATTGAAGAGAATTTTGGATTTGTTTTTTTAACTCAGTTATAGTCAGGTCTGGGTTAGCTTGATTGAGTTGGACTCCTGTATGGAAAGCTTCTAAAAGTGGTAAGCTTCTCACACCACCTAGAAAAATACAACCTCCAGGTTTCAGGATTTTGACTGCACCTTCTATAACAGTAACTAAATAATCAATGCTGGGGAAATTTTGAATAATTTCATTGAGAATAATTACATCAACAGATTCTTCTTCTATTTCTTCTAATTTATCCGCTATCCCTTGTAAAAGAGTGACTTTTGGTAATAATTCTGGTTGACATTTTTCTAATAGTTGTTGTAAATATTGTAGAGCCGTTTGGGAAATATCTACACCACAGTAATGCTGACAATGGGGAGCCACTCTGGACAAGATTAAACCTGTACCACAACCAATTTCTAGAACATGTTGGGGTTGAAGTGCGAGAATACGCTCTACTGTATTTTCAACACACTCGATAATTTCTACTTCTGGTATTGTTTGATTGGTATAACGGCTTGTCCAAACTCTCAAGTTAATTGAAGGGTCATGTTGGGAAAATTGCCAACTGTAGAATTGGTCATAAAGTAATTGTAAATCTGAGACATATTCAGTTTCAAAATGATGGTTGTGGGAAGTTTGTGGCACAATGTAAGCAACTAATTGCTGATCATTGGCTATAATATCGTCTCGTGTAACTACAACCGTTTCTTGGACTGATGGATGTTGCTTTAATACTGACTCGATTTCTCCCAACTCAATGCGAAAACCACGAATTTTGACTTGGGAATCACTGCGGCCAACAAATTCTATATTCCCGTCTGGTAAATAGCGAGCAATGTCTCCGGTTTTATATAAGCGAGTTGATTTTGATGGTTCAAAATAATGATCAATAAATTTTTTGCTGGTGAGTTGAGAACGGTTTAAGTAGCCTTTTGCTAAACCAATACCACTAATATAAATTTCACCAGGAATGCCGATTGATACAGGTTGCAAATGCTGATCTAGTAGATAAATTTGGGTATTATTTACGGGTTTACCAATGGGTGTATATCGCTGATGTTCCTGCTGGGTTGGTACAGAATATAGCGTGGTACAGATAGTAGCTTCTGTGGGACCATAACCGTTGATAATGTGTAATCCAGGAATGTGAACGCTAATTGTAATTAAAGTTTGCTCAAGTATCGGTTCTACCCCTACCAGCAAGCGTTTTAATGACAATTTTATTGGTTGTTTTTCTAGCCAATTTACTAAAACAGGCAGCATGAAAGGTGGAATATAAGCACTGGTGATTTTATGAGTATGCAACCATTGAATAAACCCTTGACTATCAGCACGAATTTCTTCCGGTACTATATGCAGAGTTGCCCCAAATAATAGGGCTGAAAAAATTTCATAAACTGAAACATCAAAACTGAAACTTGTCCATAAACTACAAGCATCTTTAATTGTTAGAGATTGTCTATTTTCCAAGTCTGCTAGTAGGTTAAGAACACCCAGATGGTGACAACAAACTCCTTTGGGTTCTCCTGTAGAACCAGAAGTATAAATCACATAAGCTAAGGATGAATCATGGGCAATATATTGGCAATCACAAGAAGCAATAGTTTGCCAATCTGTATCCAAACAAACAACTTGAGCCTTGTGTGCTGGTAGTTGTGTAACTAAAGATTGTTGAGTTAATAAAATAGGAACTTGTGCATCCTGGAGCATGAAAGCTAAACGCTCAACAGGGTAAGTAGGATCCAGTGGGACATAAGCTCCCCCAGCTTTTAAAGTCCCCAGAATGCCAATGATCATTTCTAGGGATCTGTGCATACAAATTCCCACTAAAGTCTCAGCAGTCACTCCTAGCTTTTGTAAATAATTAGCTAGTTGGTTGGCTTTTTGGTTGAGTTCTCTATAAGTAAGTGATTCACCTGCAAAAATAACTGCAACGGCATCTGGTGTCTTTTCTACTTGAGCCTCAAATTGTTCATGTAAACTAGATGATTCAATAGATTTACTGTTCGCATGATTCCACTCCAATAATTGATTTTTTTCTGCTGGAGTTAATAACGGTAACTCTGATATTTTGGTTTCAGGATGAGCAACTATACCATCAAGCAAAGTATGGAAATGTGCTGCTATGCGCTCAATGGTGGCTGATTCAAACAACTCTGTACTGTACTCGATTGTTCCTGTTAATCCTTCTTCTTCTATACTTATGTCTAAGCTTAAATCAAACTCGGATGTATTACTTTCTACCTCTAAGGAAGTTAGGACTAAATCCCCTAGTTGCAAATCTTGATGTGGCTGATTGTGGAGAGCAAACCATACCTGAAATAATGGATTACGTCCTAAATGCCGTTCTGGTTGTATTTCTTCTACTAACTTCTCAAAGGGCAAATCTTGATGGGCATAAGCTCCTAGTGATACTTCCCGCACTTGTTGGAGCAAATCAAGAAAAGTAGGATTACCAGAAAGGTTACTTCGCAATACCAAAGTATTAAGAAAGAAACCAATTAAATTTTCAATTTCGCCTCTGTTTCGGTTAGCAATAGGCGAACCAACTAATATATCAGTCTGATGTGTGTAGCGATATAGTAAAGTTTTAAACGCTGCCAACAGAGTCATAAATAAGGTGACTCCTTCTTGTTGGGAAAGGTGGTTTAAAGCTGCTGTCACCGATGCAGAAATTGGGAATGATTTCGTTGCCCCTTGGTAACTCTGAATTGCTGGACGTGGATGATCTGCGGGTAATTCTAATACTGGTAATTCACCCCCCAGTTGTTGCTTCCAGTAATCCAAATTTTTGTTGAGTACTTCTCCTTGTAAATATTGACGTTGCCAAACTGCAAAATCTGCATATTGAATTGGTAATTCAGGTAAATGACATTTTTGATTACTATCAAAAGCCGTGTAAAGTGTTGTTAGTTCACGGACAAGTATTTCTGTTGACCAACCATCAGAAACAATATGATGCATGGTAAACAAGATTATACGATCTGTTTCACTTAAAAGTAGCAGTTTTGCTCGCAGTAGTAAGTCTGTTTCTAGATTGAAGGGTGTCTGTGCTTCCTGTGTAGCCAGACGCAGTGCTTCGGTTTCTCTTTCAGTTTCGGAGATAGTTTGCAAATCAATAATTTGTATTGGTAGCTTAGTTGCTGCACCAATTATTTGAACTGGTTCTCCATCTACGACTGTAAATTTAGTGCGTAAGTTTTCATGACGACGGACTATTTCATTGATACTATTTTCTAGGGCGGTTAAGTTTAGCCTTCCTGTTAAACGAATGGCAGCAGGTATATTATAAAGACTGCTTTCTGGTTCTAATTGGTTCAAGAACCATAGCCTTTCCTGGGAAAATGACAAAGGAAATGTTTGATTATTTCGACTTTGGGGTTGAATTTTGGCTGGTGATACTTTCCCTGTTTGTTGCTTAAGTTTTTGCAGTAATAGGGTGCGTTTTTCGGGTGATAGTTCAGCAATTTTTTGTTGTAAGCTACTCATATAAGCTACTCATATAATTTTGATTATTGGTTATCAGAAAGGATGCGTTGAATGTCTTCGTCGGATAAGTCTTCTAATTCAGCAAGTGATCGCGTTAACATTTCTTCATCTACTTGCTCGGTTAATTTTTGGGTGACAAATTCAGATAGTCCGGCAATTGTGGGATTGGTAAATACATCTTGTATTAGTAATTCCACACCCAATTCATCCACAATTCTAGATATTAATTGAGTTACTAATAGGGAATGTCCGCCTAAGGTAAAAAAGTTATTATGTATACCGACTTTTTCTAATCCTAGTAATTCAGTCCAGATTTGTGCTATTTGTTCTTCTAAGGAATTACGAGGTGGGACAAAGGATTGTTCTATATCTGTGTTTATTTTTTCTGGTGCTGGTAGTGCTTTTCTATCAATTTTCCCATTAGCTGTTAATGGTAAAGTCTGTAAGAGTAAAAACGCTGAAGGTATCATATAATCGGGTATTTTTGCTTGCAAAAAACTCCGCAACTCCTCTACAGATAAGGAAATGTCTGATTCTAAAACTAAATATGCCACTAAACGTTGATCGCCTGGCACATCTCCCCTTACCATTACTACCACATCTTTGATATTTGGATATTGGGATAATAAGACTTCAATTTCCCCCAACTCGATACGAAAACCCCTCAGCTTTACTTGATTATCTAAGCGTCCTAAAAATTCTAAAGTTCCATCTCCTCGAAAACGTACTTCGTCACCAGTTTTATAAAGACGCTCTCCTGGTTGATGGCTAAAGGGATGGGGAATGAACTTTTGGGCTGTTAATGCTGGTTGATTGAGATAACCTCGTGCTAATCCTGCACCACCAATATATAATTCACCGACAGCACCTTTTGGTACTGGTTGTAAATATTGATCTAAAACATAAAGTCGAGTGTTAGCAATGGGATTACCAATGGGAATTGAGCCAGAGAAATTATGTGTTTTTGGTACTTGATAAATGCAACAACCAACTACTGTTTCCGTAGGACCATATTCATTGATTAATATGGTATTTGGAGCAAATTTTTGCCAGAAACTAATGTGTTGTCTGGTAAGATTTTCCCCTCCAATAATAAAAGCATTTGTTCTCCCTACAGCTTCTACGGATGATAATTGTTGACTGAGTAATTCGAGATGAGCAGGGGTGATTTTAACCAGACTCAAATTGTTTCGAGATTTGAGAGTTTGGGCTAGATTTACTATTTCTTGATTTTCTGGTAATAATTCAACTTGTCTACCGACAATCAGAGGTGAAAATAAACTTGTAATAGTTAAATCAAAACCTAAAGAAGAATGAACTAATGTACCGGAACCTTGCTCAACTTGATAAGCTTGGGTACACCAGTTGAGATAGTTGATTAAACCATAATGAGAAATTAAAGTTCCCTTGGGTTTACCTGTAGAACCAGAGGTATAAATAACGTAAGCTAGATTCTGAGCATTAGTTTTAGTAGATGGATTTTCTTGTGCTTCTTCACCAATAGTATGCCAATCCGTATCAATACAAATTTTGGTAATATTATCTGCATTTAAATCTGCTGCTAAACTTTCTTGAGTTAGCAGTAATGACATTTGTGTATCTGCTAATATAAAAGCTTTGCGCTCCATGGGATAATTAGCATCCATGGGAACGTAAGCTGCACCTGCTTTCAGAATACCTAGCACGCCAATAACCATCCAGATGGAACGTTCAATACAAATTCCGACTAGATGTTCTGAACTTACACCTAAGTTTTGTAAGTAGTTTGCTAGTTGATTGGCACGTACATTTAGTTCTTGATATGTCAGTTTTTCATCGGCAAAAATAACAGCAATATTATCTGGTGTTTGCTGACATTGTGCTTCAAACCAATGATGAATGCATTGGTAAGGTAATTGAGGAATTTGGGTCTGATTAAAATCTACTAAAAGTTGCTGTTTATCTGTTAAAGTTAAAACACTTAATCGAGAAATATTTTCTTGGGGATTGTCAATCGCACTTGTGATGAAGGTAATCAATTGATGGGCAAGATTTTCAATATCTTCTATGGCAAATAAATTACTGTCATAGTGCAATTCTAGCTGCAATTGTCCACCAATTAATTGTATCCCTACAAGTTTAATTTTAAAGCGATCACAACAAACATAATGTCGAGCAAGGGTGAATGTAATTTCTCCAGCATTATATTGTTTTACTGCTGGGGTAAAATCGAAACAAAATGGGAAAAATGCTGTTTCTAAATCTTGGTGATTGAATAAACTACTTTTCCAAGTAAAACTTTCTTGCCAATCAGATATCTCAGCATTAATTTGATTTATTCTTGTTAAGATATCACAAAAGCGATCACCATCTTCTAAATGGCAATTTAAGGGTAAATATTTAGCGAATAATCCTAAGCTTGTTTGTAATTCCTCATAATTACGCCCATGGAATTTTTCGCCAATGATTAAATTATTATTGCCAGTTAGTCGCCATAATAAAACTAGCCAGCAAGTTAAGATAAAATCTGCTATTGCAACTTGATACTGTGGAACAATTTCTGATATTTTATCTATTAAATCCTGCTGAATAGGTATATTAATCACTTGCGGATGAAAATTATCTGCCTGTGATTGTAGATTTTCATTGCATAATTTGTAGTTATTACAAGCAGAAATATCTATTTGTTGGAAATATTTTCTTCCTATTGCCGATTCTTCTGCTTCGAGTAATTCATTAAACCAATCAGAAATATCGGCGTATTGTAAAGATTCCTCTAGAATTTCTTCATCTTGCAATTGCCCATGATAATAATGACAAATTTCTCTGACTAAATTATGTAAGGTTGCTGTATCTGCATATAAGGCAGATAAACTAATAAATAAAACATGAGTATGGTGATTAATATTGACTAATTTACTAGATAATAAAGATGTTTGCTCTATGTCGTAAAATGCTTGTGCTTGATTAAATAGCTGCTCTATAATTTTTTCTAAACTTGCATTTTTTATATCCTCTTGCTCTAAGAATACAAAACTACTATCTTCTATAACTTGGACTGGAGTTTTCAGTCCTGGAGGACAATGTATCTGAGTACGTAAAACTTCATGGTTATCAACAATTTTTTGTAAACATAATTTCAATAAATCAACTTGCAAATTACCTTGAATAACAATAGCACAACAGGCACGATAAACAGAATTTTCTTGTTGTAATAACCAAAGACGCTCTTGCTGTGGCGAAAGTTGGAATCCTTGAACTTGACTTAACATTTTTCTACCTATCTTTAATATACAATTTCTGGATAATTCATCATTTCACCCATAGCTACCAATAGTTTTCTCTTACCGACAAATGGGTTTCTGCCATGGGCTGTTAAAATATTGTCTAGTAGTAATATGTCACCTGTTTGCCAAGGAAAAACTACTTCTAATTGTTGATAAATTCCACAAATTTCTTCCATAATGGAATCTTCAATTGGTGTCCCATCACCGTAATAGCAATTTCTCGGTAAATCCTCTAGATTAAAAGATGCAAAGAATGATTCCCTTGTAGCCATATCTAAACAAGCTGGATGCCAATGTTGAGCTTGGTTAAACCAAGATAATTCTCCGGTTTGAGGATGTTTAATAATAGCTGGACGAATAGAACGAGTACGCAAGCGATTTCCTGATTTCCACTCAAATTTTATTGCATTTTTTTGACACTGTTTCTCAACTTCTGCTTTATTCTCAGTTTGAAATACTGTTTGCCAATTTAGACCTAATCCATCACCATAATTACGAATGTACATGACTTGTTTTTCAGTAAAAAGATTGCGGATTTTCGGGTCTATTAATTGAAAAACTTTACGGCTATCAACAATTGGTGTTTCTCCTCCCTGTTGTGCTGGTTGATTACAACCAAACATAATTTTTAAAGGGAAGCGATAATTAAAAGAGTTTTCGTTGTGCCATAATAATTTTCTGTCAGATGGGTAAAAAACAGGAGTATAAACTTTACCACTAACTGCTTCACGGGGATGTTCACCATTTTCATGAAAAAGTTCTTGGCAAATAGCCAAACCAAATTTTTCAAATTCTGATGGTGTATCTAGATTAAATCCGCGAAATAGAATAGCACCATATTGAAATAAATCATGGTTCAATAGATTATGGTTAAGTTTGAGCCAATCTATTAAATTAACCTGTTCAATTGCAGGTTTAACTATTAGAGGTAAGGTATCACTATTATTGAAGGTTTCCTTTGTAATTAACTCTTGTAATGGTAAATTGATGGTTTTTCGTCGGAGATGATTTATAGTTAATTTTTTCATAAATTATGGAGATACATCTTTGATAGTTTTACGTTTTATTTTTTTCAGCTTCTGTTGCATATTTTGTTTATGCTCAGTTTTTTGTAGTTGTTTTTCTTCTTCCATCGCTGCCGCGATCGCATTTATTAATTCCTGTAATTTAATATGAGGATTGGCAACAATTTGATTTAAAATAATTTCCCAACTCTTGAGCATTTGAGCAATGGTTTCAGGCGCAAATATATCTGTACTATATTCTAATTTTGTCACAATACTTTGTTGACTTTCGCCTAATATCATCATTAAATCAATCTGGGTTGTGTTTTTGGATATTGGGATAGAATCAATAGTTAAATTGGGTATTTCTAGTTTTGGTGTTTGTGTATTATTAAAGATAAATTTTACTTGAAATAAAGGCGATATATTTAGATGTCGTTCTGGATTTAGAGCATTAACTAAAATGTCGAAAGGTAAGTCTTGATGTGCATAAGCATCTAAATTGACTTCCCTAACTTTATCTAGTAACTCACAAAAAGTAGAATTACGATTAAACTTGGTGCGTAATACTAATTGATTTACAAAAAATCCGATTAAACCCTCAGTTTCTCCCTGATTACGGTTAGCAATATCTGTACCAATCACAATATCATCTTGTTCGCTGTAGTAGTGCATTAAGGTTGCAAATGCTGCTTGTAAAGTCATGAAAAGCGTTACGCCCTGTTGATTACTCAGGGTTTTGATTTGTTGCGATAATGTAGAAGAGATTGTGAAAGTTTGGGCTGAACCTTGATATGTTGGTGTTAGAGATCGAGGATAGTCTGTTGGTAATTTGAGAGTTGGTAAGTTTTCCAGTTGTTTTTTCCAGTAACTAAGTAGTTGTTCTAAAATTTCTCCCTGTAACCATTGTCTTTGCCAAATGGCAAAATCAGCGTATTGAATCGGTAGCTCTGGCAGTGGAGATACCTCACCAAGAGAATATGCTTCATACAGGGTTAATAATTCTTTAATTAATACTTCCACAGACCAACCATCAGAAATGATGTGGTGCATTGTGAAAAGCAGCACATATTCTGTTTCAGATAGGTGTAAAAGTGCAACTCTTAATAATTGATTTGTATCTAAATTAAATGGTTTTTCTGCTTCTTGTGTAACTAAACTCTGAATTGTTTGCTCTCTTTCTGTGTCTGATAATTTGCTCAGGTCTATAATTGGCAATTCCAAGTTAAGTGATGAGGTAATAACTTGGATTGGTTGTCCATTATCTACAATGAAATTAGTACGGAGTATTTCATGACGGCGTATAATTTCATTCAAGCAAAGTTCTAAAGTAGGAATATCCAAAAAACCGCTAACACGCAAAGGGATAAAGATATTGTAGGCAGTATTATTCGGTTGTAATTGGTCAATATACCATAACCTTTGTTGAGCATAGGAAAGAGGAATATTTCCTAACCTTGAAGCTTTTTGGATTTTAGGTAATTTAAATTTTAAATCTGCTATATTATCTCTGTTTAGTTTGGAAGTTGTATTACTACTTGGTTGTACATCTTCGGACTGAAGTTGTTGAATGATATTGGCTTGCTCTCCAATTGTTGGAGCCTCAAACAATTGATACAGTGGTAATTCTACTTTTAGGGTTGTACGTAATCGAGAAATGACTTGAGTAGCTAACAAAGAATGTCCACCTAAATCGAAAAAATTATCGTATATACCTATCTGTTCTAAACCTAATAATTGTTGCCATAAATCTGCTATCTTCTTTTCTATTTCAGTACGAGGAGCGACATAAGGATTATTTAGTTGAGGTCGGGGATGGAGTTTTTGTGCAAATTTTATTTGACTGCTTTGCTTTTCTAAATTATTTAACTCTGTGACTAAATTTACTGCATAGCTACGTTCTATTTGTTCGTTGAGATTTTGTTTGCATACTGCTACTTGAGGTAATTGACTATGCAAAATCCGCCTAAATACCTCTACTCCATTTTCCGGTGATATTGCCATATTTAAATCTTGCTCGCGGCTGCTTTTTAGTTCTTCTGGTATGGTTGTATTTACTAACATCCCAACTTCTTGCCAACCGCACCAATTAATGGCTATGGTGAGAGGCTTTTGAGATAAAGATTTACTCTGAGCAAATCCATCTAAGAAAGCATTTGCTGCACAATAATCTATTTGCGCTAAACCTCCTGTAATTGATGCTAAAGATGAGCAAAGAACAAATAAATCTAATTTATCATCACAAAAAACACTATTTAGTACTACAGTACCTTTCACTTTTGGTGCTAATACCTTTGCTGCCGCGGTTGATGTTTTCAATTGAATAATACCACCACCAGGAACACCTGCGGCGTGGATTACACCATTAATTTTACCAAATTTGGTGAGTATTTTTTCTTTGATAGTTTGCATTTGTGTGAGGCTGGTAATATCAGCACTGCATACTAAAACTTCTGCACCAAATTTCTCTAGTTCCTGTATTTTTTTGATTTTCTGACTAACAATATCTTTGTTATCATGTTCTTGTAACCATTGCTCCCAACTTTCTCTATGGGGAAATGGCGATCGCCCGATTAAAATCAGTTTGGCTTTTACTGTTTGAGCTAGGTATTTTGCTAAAGTTAAACCAATCCCTCCTAAGCCTCCAGTAATTAGATATACTCCTGATTTTTGTAGGGGAAATTTATCTAAGTTTTCTGTTTCTAGTTGAATTTTTTCAAAAGTCTGTATCCAGCGATGTTTGCCTCTATAAGAAATTATGAATTCTTTGAAGTCAGATGTAAATTCATTAGTTATTTGTGCTAATAATTCTCTTTTCTTATCTACCTGTTGAGGAATTACAATATCAATATGACGACAATTTAGATGAGCAAATTCTTGATTAATCACCTTACAAGCACCTAAGATGGTTGCTTTTTCAGGACATATATTTTCCTCTCCAGTTACATTGTGTAAATTATTGGTCACAACTATAATTTGTACTTCCTGATTAGCAGAGTTTTTTGCTAATGCTTGGGTAAGAAATAGCAAACTCCAAAAGCCGCGATCATTAATTAATTTTAAGTCTAAATTTTCCTGAGTTATCCCCCATAAATTTGCTATTTTTTGTGGTTTTTTATTAATCGAGTCAAGGTTTTGAATTAAAGCCTCTTAATCAGTCCTAGAACTAGGATTAATGCTATAAACTCCATCACTGACTTGAGCGAATTGTTTCCCTAGTTGGATAGTAATTACATCTTGCCCTTTTTGTTGTAATTGTTTAACTATTTCTATCCCTATTCCTAAGTCATCTAAAAATATCAACCAACAGAATTTTTGTTTTTTTATCAATTCATCGGTTGAGTACTTTACGGGTAATATTGCTTGTTTCCAAACAGGAACATAAAACCAATCATTAATCTCTTCAGATACATGATTATGATTAATTGTAGTAACTTGTGTTTGAGGTTCTATCCAAAATCTTTGTCGTTCAAAAGGATAGGTTGGTAAGGGAAGGCGATGACGATGTTGACTATGGTAAAATGCTGACCAGTTGATTTGTATCCCTTTTTGCCAAAGTTGACCGAGAGTATTGAGTAACAACCCAACATCTGACTGTTGTTCTCGGGGATGATGTAAGGATGAAAGAATAGTTAAAGATGCTTGTTGTTGCTTGACTAAGTTAGTTAATACTTTCCCTGGCCCTACTTCTAAGAAAATTTGCTCTGGTTTTTTTCCTAACTCAGTAACACCATCGGCAAAACGTACCGTTTGCTGCAAATGCTGTCCCCAGTAGTGAGAATCAGTTGCTTGGCTGGTTGCTATCCAAGTACCTGTAAGGTTAGAAATAAACGGAATTTGAGGAACACTCAAGTTAAATTTACCTAAAAATTCTTGAAATTCCTCAATCATCGGACTCATCATTTGAGAGTGGAAAGCGTGGGAGGTATGTAACTGACGACACTCTATACCTCTAGTGATGAGTTGTTGATGTAATTCATCTATGGCTGTATGAGTTCCTGAAACTACGCATAAATTCGGAGCATTATTGGCAGCTAAAGATACACTTTTATTGAGTAAAGGTGTAATTTCTACTTCCGATAGGAAAACAGCTAACATTTTCCCTGACGGTAGTTGCTGCATCAATTTTCCCCGCATTGCGACTATCTCTAAAGCGTCTTCCAGGGAAAAAACTCCAGCTATGGTTGCCGCTACATATTCCCCAATACTATGACCTATCATTGCTTGTGGATGCACTCCCCAAGCCATCCATAATTTAGCTAGGGCATATTCAATTACAAATAGTGCGGGTTGGGTAATGGCTGTTTGGGTTAATTGTTGTGTTGCTTGTGAAGTTGATGTTTGAGGATAGATTATCGAACGTAAATCTAATCCTAAGTGGGGTTGGAGTAATTGACAGCATTTGTCAACCTGTTCTGTAAATACGGGTTCTGTTTCATAAAGTTCTCTACCCATGTCCACATATTGAGAACCCTGTCCAGTAAACATAAACACTACTGGACGATGGCAAGATTTTTGGTAATGCGTGAAAACTTCTGGAGTATCTGAAGATGTTAAGGCAGTAATGGCGTGATCGCTATTTTGAGAAACCAAAATCCGCCGATGCTCAAAAGCTTTACGACCAACTGCCAAAGTGTAAGCCACATCAGCCAGATTTAAATCCCGATTTTGCTGGAGATAATTAGCTAAATTAGCTGTGGCTGTTTCTAAGGCTGTAGCAGTCTTTGCAGAGAGTATCAACAATTGAAATCTCCTCTGCTCCTCTGTTCCTCTGCTCTCCTGCTTTAGAACGGGAGCTTCTTCTAAAATTACATGGGCATTTGTTCCTCCAACGCCAAAGGAACTCACTCCTGCACGTCGAGGAGTGCCGTTAGTTTGCCAATCAGTTAATTGTGTATTAACGTAAAAGGGACTATTAGCAAAGTCTATCTGCGGATTTGGTGCTTGATAATGTAGACTAAGAGGTATTTTTTTATACTTGAGTGCAAGGACAGTTTTAATTAAACCTGCAATCCCAGCCGCCGCATCCAAATGACCAATATTAGTTTTTAAAGAACCTATAGCACAAAAGCCTGTTTTCTCAGTACCTTGGCGAAACGCTTGGGTTAAAGCAGCAATTTCAATGGGATCTCCTAAAGATGTTCCTGTACCATGAGCTTCTATACAAGTAATTGTCTGCGGTTCTACCTCGGCAACCATTTGTGCTGTTCTGATTACCTTGGCTTGTCCCTCAATGCGAGGTGCGGTGTAACTAACTTTGTTAGCACCATCATTATTAATAGCTGAACCTTTAATGGTGGCATGAATAGTGTCTTTGTCGTGTAAAGCATCATCTAATCTTTTTAACACTACAATACCTACACCTTCACCACTAACAGTTCCTTGTGCTTTGGCATCAAATGCGCGGCAATGTCCATCAGGTGAGTTTATGCCTCCTTCTTGATAAAAAGAACCATGTTTTCGTAAAGCACTTATAGAAACACCACCAGCTACAGCCATATCACATTCTCCATTGAGGAGGCTTTGACATGCTAAGTGGACGGCAACTAATGAAGTTGAGCAGGCAGTTTGAATGGTATAACTTGGCCCTTGTAAATTTAATTTGTAAGAGACACGAGTACTTAAATAATCTTTATCGCCACCAATTGCTATTTGCTGACCATCAACAGAATTACGGATACTTTCATTTGTATAAACATTAAATAAGTAGCCACTCAAGCTGCTACCAGCATAAACACCAATTAATCCTGAATAATTTTCAGGATTATAGCCAGCATTTTCTAAAGCTTCCCAAGAACACTCTAGAAACAGCCGATGTTCGGGGTCGGTAATTTCAGCTTCTCTAGGATTGAAACCAAAAAAAGATGCGTCAAATAATTCTGCATCTGCCAATATACCCCTAGCTTTAACATAATTAGGGTTATTAACTAAGGCTGGCTCTATTCCAGAAGCGATCAGTTCTTCACTAGTAAAAAAAGTGATTGACTCTACACCTGCTTGTAAATTATGCCAAAATTTTTCAATATTTTTAGCATCAGGAAACCTTCCTGCTAAACCAATAATTGCTATTTCTGAGCCATTAAGCATATCACTCTATCCTGTAATTATTAATCAAATGTATTTTTATTTGTTGCGAATATTTTGCATTTTTTGCCGACGTTCTTGTTGCTGATTTTTACTACTTTTAATTTTTTCTATATCAGGTTGGCTCTCATTCAATAAAATTTCTTTACTCTGTGAGGCTAAAAATTTGGACAAGTTACTGATAGTCGAATATCTAAACATATCCATCAGCGTTAAATCAGTGGAAAATATTTTTCGTAACTGACTATGTACATTAATCAACAGTAGGGAATTACCACCAATTTCAAAAAAGTTATCATCACGACCAATTTCTTCTAAATGCAGTACTTTTTGCCAAACTGTAGCGATCGCTTTTTCTACCTCATTTTGGGGTTTAACATAACCAACAGCTAAATCTGGACGAAAATTTGAGGGTTGAGGTAGTGCTTGACGATTAATCTTGCCGTTAGGTGTTAGTGGTAATGCTTCTAAAAGAGCGAAAGCAGAAGGAACCATATACTCAGGTAGTTTTTCCTTGAGGAAGTACTGCAAATCAGTAATTGTCAGTGCTTGATCGGAATAAGGAACTACATAAGCTACCAAACGTTTAAAACCCGGTTCATCTTCTCGAACTACAACAACGCTTACTTGCACCGCTGAGTGTTTTTCTAAAACTGCTTCAATTTCTCCAAGTTCAATGCGGAAGCCACGAATTTTTACTTGATGATCAATGCGTCCAATAAACTCAATATTGCCGTTGGGTAGATAGCGGGCTAAATCACCAGTTTTATACAAACGTGAACCATGTTGATTACTAAATAAGTTAGGAATAAATTTTTCTGCTGTTAGTTCTGGACGATTTAAATATCCTCTAGTAACGCCAACACCACCTATATATATTTCACCGGGAACACCTACAGGAACGGTTTGTAAATGAGAATCTAAAATATAAACCAGTGTATTATTGATTGGCTTGCCAATTTGTACTTCCAAAAAGTCAGCACTAACTTTTTGGAAGCAACTTAAGTTACTGATAGTTGCACCTATGGTGGTTTCTGTGGGTCCATAGGAATTAATTAACTGGACGGTTTCCCCTACACTTTTTTGCCATGCTTCTACGTATTGGATTGATACCTTTTCTCCACCTATAATCACTAAACGTAATTGCTCAGGTAGTTGTAAATTGGTTTGAGCTAATTCATTTGTTATTTGATGCCAAAATGCTGTTGGTAAACCTAAAACGGTTATTTTAAATTCTTTGCATTGCTCTAAAAATGCTGGAATTAAACTCAACATTTTATCGCTTCGTAAAACTAACGTAGCACCTTGTACTAAGCAAGTAAATATTTCTTCTGCGGCTACATCAAAGCAAATAGAGGCAAATTGGAGGATGCGATCGCTGCTTTCTATTTGATAATTACAACAGGCAGATACAGTATAATTAACTAAAGATTGATGCTCTACCATCACTCCTTTAGGTTTACCTGTAGAACCTGACGTATAAATAATATATGCCAAGTTATTACTGGAAACTCCAGTATAAATATTTTCTTGGCTTTCTTGATTAATTACTTGCCAATCTGCATCTAAATAAATAATTTTTGATTGATTCTTAGGCAGTAATTCTTTGAATTTTTCTTGAGTTAATAATAGAGGCGTATTCGCATCTTCTAAGAGAAAAGCTAACCGTTCTTTAGGATAAGTTGGATCAAGGGGTAAATACGCACCACCAGCTTTAAGAATGGCCAAAAATCCCACTATCATTTCTAAAGAACGCTCTACACAAATCCCTACTAATACCTCTGGTTTAACTCCCAGCTTTTGTAAATAGTGTGCTAGTTGGTTAGCTTGCTGGTTTAGTTCCTGATAAGTTAATTGTTCATTCTCGAATACCACGGCAACAGCATCAGGGGTTTTCTCAACCTGTATTTCAAATAGTTGATGAATGCATTGGTCTTGAGGATAATCAATTTCAGTATTATTCCACTCTACTAATAATTGACGTTGCTCAGATGAAGTTAATAGAGGTAATTCACTTAAACATTGTTCAGCATTTGTAATAATACTTTCTAGCAATGTTTGCAAATGTCCAACTAAGCGATTCATTCTTTCTGCATCGAATAAGTCGGTGTTGTACTCCAAATCACCTTTTAAACCTTGCTCGGACTCCTCCATCGTCAGGCACAAATCAAAGCTGGCGGTTTCCCCATTTACATTCAAAACTTGTAAATTTAAGTCTGGTAGTTCTAAGGTAGTTATAGGAGCATTTTGTAGCACAAACATTACCTGAAACAAAGGATTATGACTCAAATTGCGTTCCGGTTGGATTTCTTCAACTAATTTGTTAAAGGGCAAATCTTGATGACCATAAGCTCCTAAAGTGATCTCACGTACTTGCTGTAAAAGTTCTCTAAAACTAGGATTATTACCTAGGTTTGTTCGTAGCACTAAGGTATTAACAAAAAAACCAATTAATCCTTCTATTTCTGAACGGTTGCGGTTGGCAATAGGAGTACCGACAAGAATATCCTCCTGCTGAGTATAACGATGCAGCAAGACTTTAAATGCTGCCAGCAGAGTCATAAATAATGTGACTCCTTCTTGCTGGGAAAGTTTTTTGAGTGATGCAGTTAATGATTCAGATAATATAAATTCTTGAGTTGCACCTCTATCAGTTTGAATTGCTGGACGTGGACGGTCTGTAGGTAGTTCTAAAATAGGTAAATTACCACTTAACTGCTGTTTCCAGTAATTGAGTTGGTTTTGTA
>JAAUYI010053633.1_pt1 | contig 22805 bp, 19 predicted proteins | sample 7278041 | NCBI WGS metagenome assembly JAAUYI01 (sample SAMN14350216, study PRJNA611818) | marine sediment metagenome | isolation source: surface marine sediment (0.6m) | place: French Polynesia: Moorea | collected 2018-08
GAAAGGCTTTTTACGTTAATAGCACTGTCCGTATCTCCGCACCGTACTGTGTAACCATTAACGACAGAGCCTAGAGCTGGAGAAGCACTCTAGGGTGTCCTGACCTATCTAACGTAGCACTCTAAGTGCTCAGGCTGGTCAACTAATCCTATCTTAAGACTCAGCTAAAAGCTTCGTCCTTTAGGGCGGGGTAGTTGACTTTTCATAAATATAAGGAAGTGATGGCTAACAAGGCTTTAATTTAACCGAAAAGTGCTGTTAAAGAGGGGTAGTAATGCAAAGTGTTTTTCGAAACATCTACCATCTGTGGATGGTCTAAAGGACAGATAAGAACAGGGGTAATTGCTGCTCTTTCTAGAGCTCGAATTCCGCGGAGCGAATCTTCGAAACCAAGCATTTTTTTAGAGGGTCCTAACACTTTAATGGCTTTGAGATAGGCGTCTGGCGAGGGCTTGGGATTTTTGTAGTCTTCTCGGGTAATCCAGTAAGGGATATGATTGAGGATAGGAATTTTTTCACCGATCATCTCGGTTTGTTGCCGCGTCGAATTTGTGACCACAGCATGAGGAATTTTTGCCATTTGCATGGTTTCAAGAATAACTTGAGCGCCAGGCATTAAGTCCAAACTTCCAGTCTCTAAAAGTTTTGCATATTCACCCTTTTTTTCAGCGTAGAGAGTCTCCCAGCTTTTCGAAGCGACAAGAGCTGGGGCATGTGAAGTGATGAGTCTGCGAAGGCCCTCAGAGCTTGTATGAGCTACTGCGGCAAAGGAAGGAAAGTCCCAAGGAAATGAATGATTGTTTCTCTCAAGCATTCTTTGATAGGCTTGAAAGTGAAGGTGCTCTGTGTTTACAAGAAGCCCATCAAAATCAAAAAAAATAGGAGAATAGTCTAGTATCCAACTCATATGTAACAGAATGCCATACAAGGAAATAAAGGAAAAGTGGCCCTAAAGGAGCTGAATTTTTATGTTCGCTTTTGCAGCATCGCGCTTTTTACTATGGCATTAGGGAGTGTTATCTAAGATAAGGTTTTGCCGATGACTGGACTCGAACCAGCACTATATTGCTATAAGCAGATTTTGAATCTACCGCGTCTACCCATTCCACCACATCGGCACAAAGATCAGTGATTTTACACAGAATTGCCATTTAATTGTAGTCGATTAGGTTTAAAATTTTTTATCCAATTCTTAAAATTGTAGCTGAGTTGACCATACAAATGTTAGTTTGTTTAAAGCAAAGCCGTCGAAAGCTTTCTTATCGGTGCATGTAAGAGTGCATTGATATCAAGCGTTGGTGCACTTTTTGTTCCCTTGACATCCTCTCCTCTCTAAAGGAAGAAGATTCCCGATTTCTCAGGCTGAAACTAGGTCGCCCATCTTCAGGGGTTCCTATTTCTTGGAGGTTGCTAACGCCTTTCTCTCCGCAGGCTAACACGGCATACTCTGCCGCTACAGCGCTCTAGCGCTCTACTCTTAGCCTGTGAATACTTCTACTCCTATTTTCTTTGGAGGAAATAGATTGAGAGCCAAAAAACTTCACTATAAGGAAAGCACCTTAGATCCTCCACAGCAAGGAAGAGATGTTACGGCGTGTTTTGATAAAGAAGCATATAAGGCTAATATTCAACATGATGGAGAAAGAGAGCTTGCGCGGGAGCTGTTTGTCCGGCTTGAGCGCGGTCTTTAGAAGCAAGAATGCGCTGTAGATCTTCAATCGGACGCTTGTGAGTGGCGATTTCCAGGAGGGTTCCAGTGATGTTACGCACCATTTTGTAGAGAAACCCATTCCCTTCGAATAAAAGGTAAAACCCCCGATCTTGGGGAAGAATTTCGAGGTGATAAAGAGTTTTGACTGGATTTTTAGCGCGACAGCCACTTGATGCAAAAGCAGAAAAATCATGGGTTCCTATGAGGATAGGTAGACTTTTTTCTAGTAAGTTGAGATCAACTGGAATAGGAACATAATGCGCATAGCGGTAGTTGAATGGGTCTTGAGTGGTTAATATGTAGTAGTGATAAATCTTTTTTTTCACGCTAAAACGAGCATGGAACTTTTCATCGACTGGGAGAATCTCGTGTATCCGGATCTCTTTAGGAAGAATCCCATTTAATGAGTAACATAAGGAGGAAAGATTCAGCGTTCTTATATGGGAAAAATGGGCAACTTGGAGTCTTGCGTGAACCCCAGAATCGGTGCGTCCTGAGCCAATAATGGGTGTTTTTGTACTGAGAATCGTCTGAAGGGCTTCTTGGATTAGCTGTTGGATAGAGGTGCTGTTGGGTTGAATGGCCCAACCGCTGTAATGGGTTCCGTCGTAACTAAGGTTCATTCTATATTTCATCATGAACCTACCCCTAAATTACATTGCATCTTCTTCATAAAATTTCTGCGAGCTTGAGATCGATGGGGTGAGTGATTTTAATATTGTGGGATGAATCTGTCACAATTTTTACGGGATGGCCGACACGTTCAGCAAGGGCAACATCATCGGTGAGTTTTTGTCCTTTTGCTGCTGCGAGACCTTTTTCTAGTAACTCTCGTTTTAGGAGCTGGGGGGTGTGCATTTCGTAAAGAAGAGAACGATCGAGCGTTTTTTCAACGAGGGAGTTTTGATCTACCTGTTTAATGGTGTTTTTGACAGGGCTTCCAAGGGTTGCTGCACCTGTCGGAATTCCTTCGCGCAGGAGTGTTAAGACATCTTCTCGAGTGACAAAAGGACGCGCTCCATCATGAATTAAGATGATGTCACCGCTCGTTTTCTTAAAACCATTTTCAACGGAATCTTGCCGTTCTTTTCCTGGATTTGCAAATAGAGTTTTTGAAGGAAAATAGGAGTGATAGGACTTTGGGCATACGACGACGATTTCATGGATTTCCTGCATAGAAGAAAAAAGTTCGAAACTATGCAGAATGATTTCTCTTTTTTTTAAAGAGAGAAAAACTTTAGGGACGGAAGATCCCATCCGGGTTCCTCTGCCCCCACCGAGTAAGATTAAAGAAATGATTTTCATAGAACTAATTATACAAAAAGAAGGGGATTTTCCGCACTCCGTCACGGGAGTACGGAAACAGTTGGGCGTTTTTTAAGAAAGGTGTTTGTTTACTTTCTTAGTCATATCGAACATGTTGATCGCTCTTTTTCCGCCAAAAACTTTCGATAGTTTTTCATCAGGAATGATGTTTCGCTTGTTATCTGGATCTTGTCTTTTGTGTTTTTTGATATAAGCCCAAAGTTTTTTTGTGACTTTAGTACGTGGCATGGGTCCTTTTCCTACAACTTCAGCGAGTTCTGTGCTGATTTTCATTGGCTTCATGAACTTTGCATTCAATACTTTTTTTGCCATTTAGTTCTCCTTTAAAAAATATGCTTTTTTTACAAAAGGCATTTGACTTGGTTAATCTTGAATCTAGTTGTAGCTTTCTTGGGAATTTATAGTCAAAAGAAAAAAGGTAAGAGTGCCAGGAATTTTTCTCCTAGAAAAGAATTTTCTTTCCATATTAGGGCAAAAACTGGCAATGTATTGAGCATGAATTTAAGGATTTTACAAAAACCTCTATATAGACAAAAAGAACATCTACGCTCTCTTTTAGTAAGGCTCAGGCGCGTTTCATCGATTCGCGACAAAATTGAAATATTGAATGCACTTCCTGAAGTGGATGCCTTCTTTTCTTTTCCTTCGCCATTGAAGACTTTTCTAAAAGGCCTTTCTTTAAGCTGTGAATACGTCATTAAGGAAATCTTTGCAATCGGACAGGGAAAGCGTCTTTTTGGGGAGATGAAAAACGATGTGATGCACCGACTCCGCCCCCTTGTGGAAGACTTACTTGCTCTTGAAACCTTTTATCAGGATCTTGGTGGAATCATTGGTTACCAACACTTGGTCTTAACTTTGTTGACAGTAGACAGCCGCTTATCTGAAAAAGAACAGTTGGCGCTTCCAGAAGGAGAAGATTTAAACAAAGATTCCCTGGAGGTTCGAAAAGCTATTATTGAGGGGATCAAGCGTCAAGGAATGATGGGAGAGCTTTATCCTGTGGGAGGAGCTGCAGATCGCCTGCAACTCGAAGATGAAAAAACGCAAGAGAAGCTCCCTGCTGCAAGCCTTATCTTCTTAGGAAAACCCCTACTAGAAAGTGTGATTGCCGATTTACAAGCGCGAGAGTATCTTCACTATAAACTCTTTGGAGCTCAAGTCACAACACCTATTGGAATGATGACGTCAAGGATCAATAGAAACCATGAACATATTCGCTCGATTTGTATGCAAAATAAGTGGTTTGCTCGCCCCAAGTCTGCTTTTAAGTTTTTTAACCAACCCCTAGTGCCTACCTTCACAAAGAAGGGAGAATGGTGCTTGCAAAAGCCTTTGAAACTTTTATTAAAGCCAGGGGGGCACGGAATGCTTTGGAAACTTTTAAAACAAAACCGTGTGTTTGAATGGTTTGATTCCTTAGGTGCGACAAAAGCTTTAATCAGACAGATCAATAATCCCATGGCTGCTGTTGATCATGGCCTCCTCGCTTTTTTAGGGTTGGGCCACAAAAGGGATAAGGCCTTTGGATTTGCTTCCTGCCCGCGCCTTGTGAGCGCTCATGAAGGAATGAATGCTCTCAAAGAAATCCAGGGGAAAAAGGTTTTAACGAATATCGAGTATTGTGATTTTGAAAAATATGGAATTGAGGATGAACCTAATCAACCCGATGGGAAATACTCCCGTTTTCCTTCTAATACTAATATTCTTTTTGCGGACCTTAAAGCAGTTCATCAGGCAGTAGAAAAATTCCCACACCCAGGACTGCTTATCAACTTTCGAAAGGGATATCATTACCATGCTCAAGAAGAAAAAGAAGAAATTGCCCGCCTGGAAACAACGATGCAAAACATTGCAGATGCCTTTGCCGTAGAAAAAAAGGCTCCCTTGCCATCTTATCTCACATTTAACGAAAGGCGAAAAACGATTTCAACGACGAAAAAAAAATCGAGCAGTACAGGAAAAATGCTGGAGACGCCTGAAGGGTGTTATTACGATTTTATGCTAAATGCACAAGAGCTTCTAAAGAATCATTGCCAAATGGAGCTTCCTACCTTGCCAGATAAAAAAACATTTGCAAAAAAAGGCCCTTCTTTTCTTTTTAGTTATCATCCTGCTTTAGGGCCCCTATATTCTATTATCGGACAAAAAATTCGTCGAGGAAAGCTCTATCGTGGAAGTGAGCTCCAGCTGGAAATTGCTGATTTAGAACTTGAAAACCTTGCTCTGAATGGAAGTCTTTTGATTCTTGCAACCGATCCAATGGGTCTTATTGAAAAAGAAACGCTTGTGTACTCGAATCAAACGGGGTGTTGTCATTTAAAAAATGTGCAGGTCAAAAATGGGGGAATCGATTGGGACGAAGACCATCTTTTTTGGAAGCATGAGATCAAGAGAGTTGCAGCATTAAAAATTGTTCTTCATGGACATTCGGAGTTTTTTGCTGAAGATCTAAAGATAGAAGGAGATTTGACCCTAGAAGTTCCTCATGGGATGCGGATGCGCGCCCAAGAAAAAAAGGGCCAGGTGATTTTCACCACCGAGCTACTTGATCGAAAAGAGCCCTTTTGGACTTATTCGATTGATCCTACATATACAATTGATCTTAACAGAAACACCTACTTTACCAGTTCTTCGCCGAGGAGTCTTTTCTAAAGTGACTGCGTTGTAGATACCTGACACAGCTTTTGTGATATTTTGTAAGAAAGCGGCCCTTTGAATGACCCTTGTAAAATACTTGTTTCGTAGGGCCTTATCCGTATTAGCTATATATGATACTAAGCAGATCATGGTGAAAAACTCTTTGTTGTAAAAGAAGAAAACTTTATTTCAAAACACGCCGTAAAGCTTCTTCCTTGAATTGGAGAATATAAGGCTCTTTCCTTATAGTGAAGTTTTTGGCTCTCAATCTATTTCCTCCATGGAAAAATGATTTGAACTATTCACGGGCTAAGAGTATGCTTCGAAAAGCGGCAGGGCATGCCGTGTTAGCCTGCGGAAGAGAAGGGCGTTAGCAGCATCGTAGAAACAGGAACCTTTAAACATGGGCGACCTTAAGTTTAGCCTGAGTAATCAAGAATCTTTTTTCTTTGGGGAGGAGAGGATGTCAATCTTAATGTTCAATAAAGAGGTTTTATGAACGAAGAAATCAAAAAAAACCTTAGAGATATCGATACCCGCTTGATACACATGTGGAGGTATCTTTGACTTAGAGGTCAAAGAAGCGCGAGTTCAGCAGTTAGAAAAGAGAATGGAGGAGGAGAATTTTTGGTCCGATCATGAAGCGGCGCAAAAAGTCATCAATCAATCCAACCTTCTTAAAGGATGGACAGAGCCTTATCGCGCTATTAAAAAACGCTTTGATACTGCCAAAGAACTTCTTGAAGAAATGGAAGAGCAAGAAGATCCTGAACTCTACCAAGATCTTCTAAAAGAACTGGGGGCTGTTGAGGAAGGGCTGGAGGATCTAGAGGTTAAGAAGATGCTGTCTGGCAAACTCGATAACAAGGATTGCTATCTGACTGTCAATGCTGGGGCTGGAGGGACGGAGTCTTGTGATTGGGCTTCGATGCTTCTTAGAATGTATCAGAAATGGGCCACTAAGCGGGGCTGGAAAGTTGAAGTGGTGGAAAAGCTTGATGGAGAGGTTGCAGGGATAAAAAATGCAACGCTTCAAATAAGTGGTCCTTTCGCTTATGGCTACTGTAAAGCAGAAAAAGGTGTGCATCGTCTTGTCCGCATTTCCCCTTTTGACAGTAATGCCCGTCGCCATACAAGTTTTGTTTCTGTCGATACTTCCCCTTTGATCGAAGACGACATTCGAGTAGAGATTAGGCCAGAAGAGATGCGTATCGATACGTTTCGCGCTTCTGGAGCAGGGGGACAACATGTCAATACCACTGATTCTGCTGTTCGAATTACACATATCCCTACAGGAATGGTTGTTTCTTGTCAAGGGGAACGGAGTCAGTTGCAGAATAAGGAAACTTGTCTTAAAATGCTCCGTTCAAGGCTCTACGAAAAAGAGATTTTAGAGCGTGAAGAAACTCTCGAAAAAATGGGCGGTGAAAAGAAAGAGATTGCTTGGGGATCGCAAATCCGTAACTACGTTTTTCACCCTTATACTCTTGTCAAAGATACCCGAACCAAGTATGAAGAGGGGAATATTCAAGAGGTGATGGATGGAGCGCTTGAGGGGTTTGTAAATGCCTACCTCAAGGAGTTTGGTTAAGGCAAATGAATCGTGCTGAAGAAACTGATGATGATATGCGCTATTCCAATCAAAAAGATTATCTCTTTTTACACAAGTGGCTAGGAGAGTGTCGCAAATGGTATCCAGTCTCTTCTGACAAAGATGTTGAAGCAATGGCCAAAAATTGGCTTGGATTTTATCGCTATGGGGCCAGTTTAACCGCTACCTATAAAAACCAACCTGTAGGAGTGGCAACTCTTTTTCTCATGCCCTGCCGTAAAGCAGTTCACCACTGTCTTGTTTATTTCATCGTTGATCCCAATCATGCGGGAAAAGGTGTGGGAACCTCTTTGATCAAAAATATCAACCATCTTGGAAAAAACTACTTCCGTTTTGAGTGGATGAACATCGAGATTTTTGCAGGATGTCCAGCGATTTCTCTGATAGAAAAAGCGGGGTATAAGGAAGTTTTCAAACAAGAAAAGTTTGTTAAAGAAAAGGAAGGATACCTTGCTCGCTACCTCTACCAACGCAATTGTGGTAAACGGTATAAGGGGTAAAGTGGCACATAAAAAACCTCTAGTGATCTTTCGTCCGACAATTCTTGAAGATCTTGAATCTTATAAAGAGTGGCTTCAACAACCAGGAGTTTTAGAAGGGTTTCCCATGTCCGATAAACGGGAAATTGATGATGCGGTTCGTCTTTGGCGTCAATACCTTGCCAAAGGAGCCTCGATAACTGCGCTTTATAAGAAAAAACCTGTGGGAGCAGCTAGTCTCTATGTTCAAGAGGTTGAAAAATTAAAACACCAATCCTTGTTTGTGATTCTAGTCGATGAAAAGTATCGAGGACAAGGCATTGGAACCCTTCTTTTAAAAAAGATCCAGAAACTTGCGAAAAACACGTTTGGAATAGAGATCCTCCATCTGGAAGTTTACGACAAAAACCCCGCCATTCGTCTGTACGAAAGGGTGGGTTTTAAAAAGTACGCACGCCACCCTGACTATCTTAAAGATAGGAATGGAAACTACTTCGGGAAAATTTTAATGCAAATGGAGTTATAGTAGAAAGTATGGCTGGTCATAGTAAATGGGCAAATATTAAGCATAAGAAAGAGCGGGCTGATGCAAAAAAAGGAAAAATCTTTTCTCGCATTGCGAAAGAGATTATTTCAGCTGTAAAACAAGGAGGAGCTGATCCAAAAGCCAATACAAAACTTCGTTTGGCTCTTCAAAAGGCCAAAGGGGCAAATGTTCCTTGTGACGTGATCGATCGGAACATAAAAAAAGCAGCAAGTGCTGATCAAGCAGACTTTACTGAACTCACCTATGAGCTTTATGGTCATGGTGGTGTTGGAATCATTGTTGATGCGATGACCGACAATAAAAACCGGACTGCATCGGATATGCGGATCGCAACAAATAAAAAAGGGGGGTCAATTGCCTCTCCTGGCGCTGTTGCTTTTAACTTTGACCGGAAGGGGGTTCTTCAAATTGGAAAAGATCAAGGCGATGAAGAGACCCTTTTTATGCAAGTGGCTGCTATGGGAGCCGATGACTTTGATGTGACAGATGAAGGTTTTATTGTGGTGATGCCTCAAGAGCTTCTCTACGCAGTAAAAGAAAAGCTCGAAGCTGGTGGTCTATCTATAAAAGAGGCGCGTTTAGAAATGATTCCAAAGACAACCGTTGCATGTGATCCCGATACAAGAGCAGCGAACCAAGGTTTGATGGATTTTCTAGAAAATCTTGACGATGTCGACGCTATTTTTCACAATATGGAGGACTAGACCGTTGGTCTAATCTTTTTGGAAAACAAGTAGGTCTTGCTTCGAAAACAAAGGATTAGCTAGAAGCTCTAGAAGAAGAGCCCCACACACAATACCCTGAAAAGGCATAGGGCAAAGAATGTAAAACTTGTGTCTGGAAATGGATGCTAACCCACATCAACAAGGTTTGTGAAGAACTGTAATACATTGGAATGGGAATGCTGAAAGAAAAACGCTTCTGGATTAAAGAGTGGCAAAAGGTGAAACAAGTTTTCTTCTGATTCTCTCTGTCTCCTTGGACTTTAGATTTATAAACTCAGAGTTCAGGTTCAATAGAAAAAAAGCGAAGCCAAGATAAAAGACTCACAGTTTTTTCGCTTGCTTGAGTAGGGTGCATTACAAAATCCCCATACTAACGGCTTGAATTAGGGAAGATAAATGTATGTCCCTTCCCTTTTTAAATTTTCGGCTGTAATCCCCTTGTAGCAGAAAGCTTTTCCATCAGGCTGCTTACCTTCAAGCATAATGGCGATTCTTTTTGGATTTTTGCGAGAAAGAAAACAGTGGGTGTCTTTCTTAAAGTCTTCATAGGAAAGATTTTTTAGAGCTGCAATCCATTTTTCTCGCCGCTTGAAATCTTCTTTATATTTAAAAGCTAAGCTGTGGAGTTGACTTGCCATTTGTCCCAAGTTAATCGGAGGGGTCTTCAAAAGAGTTATGGCGTTACTTTTAATCAGTTCAAATCGCCCTTTTGAAAGGATTGTTTCAAAATCTTTGATATAGGTTTCCAAAAAAAGTTCGAACCGAGCAATTAGCTCATCTGGTTGATGTGAAGTCGATTGAACAAGAAAAAGATTATAGAGCTGCTCTTCTTCTTCTACGCTCATCGCTTTTGCGATATAGGCAGTTTGTTGTTTTGTTCGGAGGGTATCAAAAAAATCTTCCTGCAGAGCGGTTCCTAAAATAGAGTGGGAAGCTTTTTTGGGGAATGTCATCTTCCCTTGCTGAATCATAAGAATAGCAGCATTCCCAAGACTTTCTGTTTGAGCAGAAACTTTGTAAGGCCCTTGAAAAGCTGAGAGGGTTAGTATTTGGCTTTTCTCGTGATTTTTCTTAGGATAAGGATTGGCTCTAAGTTTTTGATGAATGGTTGTCCATGTTTGATGCGCCTGTTTTTTTGTCATATTCCCTGCAAAAAGAGCTTCTAAATAGCAATCATCCAAAAGATGATCTGCAAAAGAAAGGTAATCTTCGTAGGTGAGATTTTCAAGAACTGCAATTTTTTCTAAGTGTTTGGGAACATGATTAAAAAGGAGATTTTTGTAAATCTCAATGCCTTGGACTACTGGCATAGCTTTCCCAACATTAGCATAGTGACTCTTCAGTGCAGCGCAATAGAGCTCGAACTTTTCCCTACTCATTTTGCAGTTTTTAAGTTCATTCAATATTTCATTGAGCAATAGGGGCGCTTTTTCGCTGTAGCCACTGATTTCAAGAGAAAACTTCATGTCACTGGGATAACAACGCATTCCTAAGGATGCTGGCTCTGCAAAAGAGAGAATAGGAGCCAGTTTCTTATCTAAGGTATAAGAAAAAAGATCACAGAGAACGATTTGGCGAGGGGTTCCATTAATGAATGGGGTATAAATGTTGAGGATCCATGCAATCTCAGGAACATGGTACTGTGTATCTTCCCAGAAATATAGAGTCCCGCGCTCGTTTTCCACGAGCTTTTGTGGACGTGGGGTTACATGAATGGTGCCATCTCCTTCGTGTGTAACGAGTTTTAGGTTACTTGGAATAAAGTGATTTTGCTCGGGAAGAGCAATATTCGGATGGGGAGGGAGTGCGTTCCAAGCAGTTAAGCTTTCTGGTGAGATTTTTTGGATCGCATATTCAGCACCTGTCCAAGTTTCTTTTTTATCAGGGTGGATCCCAATCAGCTCTGGCGATCCCATCACAAAATACGCTGCACTTTCCGGAGTAAGGCTTATTAAAAATTTTTGGGTTTCTGCGCTATTATAGGTTGTCGGGAGGGTTGTTTTTAAAGGGTAGGTTTCTAAGGGTTCGTCGATAAGATTGTGGGCATGATTTTGAACAAAAGCATAGGGCGTGATTCTCGATTGAAATGCGTAGTTGATTTTTGCCATTGTTTTCATTTCATTGAAGAGATAGGGGGGGATCCCACTTGCTTTCAAAGAGTTTAGTGTCTGGAAACATCTTTCTATGACAATTTCAAATTGTTCAGCTCCTTGAGGAGTAAGGTCAAAGCTGATAGAGAAAAGGCCCGTTTGTTTGCCCGCCCGCATCATTCCTGAAGAAATATCTTCAATAAGTCCTTCGTCTTTAAGTTGGGTGTAGAGGCTGGAAGCGTGACGCCCTTTAAGGATATATCCTAAAAGGTTATGCCCTTTGTTGTCGAAATTTTGCACATATTCAGGAGCTAGTTCCCATTCGATCGACAGGGAACGGAGATCTTTAAAAGGTTTCACTGCGATGATATGTCCCTCTTGTCTTTCTGAAAAAAGTTTTTCCTTTGAAGGGGTGATCGATGTTGATGACTTTGGAACAGAGGAGAAAAGACGAGCAGTCTGAGCTTTTAGTTCTTCAATAGGAAGGGTCGAGTATAAGACAAGATGGGCGCGATCTGAGCTATAATTTTTTTTATGCCAGCGCTTGACTTCTTTTTGTGGAATCCCCTCAAGTGTTTCTGCATTTCCTGTGCTAAAAAGGGCATTGGGGTGGTTAGGGTTTCCGGTTTCTTTAAAAACCATCCAAAGGCGAGATCCATCACTTTCAATATTTTTATCATGCTCTTGATCGACGGCATGAAGCTCTCTTTTAATCCCTGAAGGATTAAAGAGAGGGTCAACGAACATGTGGGAAAACATATCGAGAGTTGTTAAGAAGGCATCATGAGTAACCGAGAAAATGTAAACAGTCCGATCAGGAGCGGTGTAGGCATTTAAAGTCCCTCCATTGTCCCAAACCTGTTTATTATAGGAATTTTCCTCAGGATAAGTTTCTGATCCCATAAAGAGAAGATGTTCTAAAAAGTGGGCAATTCCTGCGTATTGAGGATCATCATTCCAAGAACCGACCTGCATCGAAAGAGCAGCAGCGGATTGATCGGCTTTGGGGTCAGAGATCAGGTAAGCTTCAAGACCGTTATGCAGGCGGATTTTTGCTGTTTTTCTCTCAGAGAGGGAGTGGGTTAGGATTTTTAGATCGCACTGATCTTGGACCTCTTCATAGCCTTTGAGGCCATCTGCCCAAATCAGCGATGTTATACTGACTAAAGATAAGATCAGAGTTCTCATAGTTTTTCCTTAGTTGTTTGGGTCATCTCAATCGTTGAAATACAGGGTCTTTCCTTTTCACGGCACTGTGAAACTATTTGGGAAATTTATCATATTCCTGTTTGACGCACTCCCACAGATATTCTGCTCGCATACGTTTTTTGTCTTTTTTATCTGTCGTTTTTTCAGCTCCGGGAAAATTCTCCATATCTACTTCTTCGCCAAAATGAAGATAGATAGCTCCCCCACGTGTAATGCGTGTTTCGCCGAGTTCAATCTCTGTTGTTTCAGGGGGAGGAAGAAGGTGATAGGTTGAAAGAGCGAGGGGAAAAAAATGCGTTGGGGTTTTTGCTTTTTGCGCCATAAGATAGAACATTTCGATACTTTGAGGATCAAAAGGAGCGACTTCAATGACTCCTGCAGCGTTTGCCCGATCTCTCCCTCCACTTGGTGCAACATAAATGGCGTGTCCTCCTTCGGCAAGAAGTTCAACCATCCGTTCCATCGTGCGCTTGTTATGCAGTTGTTTTTCATATCTTTGTTCCGGAGGATTATCGATATATTTTTTCGAATGAATACAGAGAAGATTCCGTCCCATACTAAAGGGGATGGCTAAAGGATCAGATGTAACACGTGTTCCAGCAACAAATATGAGTTCTTCAGCAAATTTAGGGTGCATTTTCTCAAGAAGAATGCTGATAGCTTGAGGATCAGCTTCGATTTGATGATTAGCAAAAAGAATGACGTTTTCCTCCTTTTTAAGGAAAAATTCCATGTGTTTGAGGTTGATTGTGCCCGACACAGAGGAATTGGGGAGGTCAACTAGAGGACGGAGAAAATCAATTCCAAATTTATAATAGTCAAAAGGAGCACGGATTTTTTTGTGGTAAGGCTCAAACAGGAAGGGCTTTTTAAACCCATCTTTAACGCTTTCAATAAAGGTATCGAAGATTCTTACATAGTTTTCTGGGTTTTCTCCATGTTCAATGATAACTTCTTGGTAACTCTTCAAAAATTCCCGAAAAATTTGGGGATATTTTTCGGGAATCGCTTTCGAGGAAGCAAGATACTCGATTTTTTCTAAAAGCTTTTGGAGTTTAGTACTCAATTTTTTTCCTGTCGGGAAGGGAATAAAATTCAAACCTATTTAAATGAAGCTCGTCATTTTTTTTAAATGAAATTTCCCCTTTCCATTTTTTTGCAAGTTTTAAAAGTATTTTTACGTCACCCTTGGAAAGGAAGTCATACAGTTGAGGATGTACAACGAGTTCTACTTGTTGTTTTTTATGCATGTTCATAAGTTTTTTAATCGCTCGCTCAATCTCTATGGAAATGGTCTCAAAGTTTTTGATGCTTCCTTTTCCGTTGCAATAAGGACAAGGGATAAAAAAGGTCTGGATCAATGACTCTCTTATTCTTTGACGAGTCATTTCTACAAGACCAAAGTCACTCATTCTTAAGATTGTGCATTTAGCAGAGTCTTCTTTCATGGCTTCTTTTAATGTGTCGAGAACCCTTCTTTGGTTTTTACGATACCGCATATCGATAAAGTCACAAATGACAAGCCCACCAATATTCCGAATACGAAGCTGACGAGCAATTTCGTCAGCCGCTTCCATATTGATGCGGACAAGTGTTTCTTCTACACCAATATTTTCCTTCGATGAAGGACTTCTCCCTGAGTTTACATCAATCGTGTACATAGCTTCGGTTTTGTCAAAAAAGAGGTAGCCACCACTTTGAAGCCAAATTTTTCGCCTTAAGCACCGCTCAATTTCATTTTCAACAGCAAACCGCTCAAATATTGGAATTTTATCCCGGTAGCATTCAAGCTTTAAGACATGGGTTCCCTTGTAACGGTTGTAAATCTGACGACAGTACTGATAGGTCTTATAGTCGTCGACAAGCATCCGCGTAAACTTTTTATTGATGGCTTCAAAGACAGCTTTTTTTACGAGGTCAAATTCTCTATAAAGACATGAGGGTTCTTTTGCTTTTTTAAAGTCTTCCTGAATTTTTCCCCATGTTGCTAAAAGTTCTGTGGCTTCAGCAATGAGCTCATCTGTGGAAGCACTTGCACTTGCAGTCCGGCAGATCAATCCTATCTTTTGAGGCATTTCAAAAGCTCGGATGATTTTTTTTAGCCTATCTCTTTCCGAACGGTCTGTAATTTTTCTCGATACGCCTCGATGTGGAGTATTGGGCAGAAGAACGAGATAACGACCAGGAATTGTTATATTTGAAGTGAGACGGGCGCCTTTTGAGCCAATAGGTTCTTTAACAACCTGAACAAGAACAGGGTGTCCAATCTCCATGAACTTTGAAATGTCCGTATCTTTTAGATCGCGGGTTTTAATAGAACTTACGTCACAGTCCCACTCAAACTCCATATCAAATAGCTCTTGAAATTTCTGAGTATTCTCAACAATATCGCTAATATGAATAAAGCCATTTTCCTCTTCGTTGATAGCGATAAAAGCTGATTGAATGTTGTGCAGAATATTGATAACTTCTCCACGGTAAATGTTACCCGTGAGTTGTTGGTTAGATTGTCGCTCAACGATCAAGTCTTGAAGTTTTCCAAGCTTTAATATTGCGCACCGCTTTTCTTTAGAGGTCACGTTTAGAAGAATTTCTTTCATCGGTTTTATCAGTCCATGTCAGGGCAAAATCCAACCATACATTATCTAATAATCTATTTCAAGGACTCGAGCAAATTCTATTATAGGTTCTGAAATTTAAAGTTGGGGCCGATTTAAAGACTTTTTTTAGAGCCATATTAAGGGCTTCGTTTGAAAGATTGTACTAGTTTGAAGACGCTTATAGACTTAGTAGAAACCCTCAAAGAATCTGGCAAGACTCAAGAAAGTGTGCACACCTACTATGGAGCTGCCGTAGAAGTTCTGCTAGAAAAAAACGTAACAGACTTGCCCTTTGCACACGAGACATCAAACAAATCGATCCTCAATTGCGACAGTTAGATCTCAACTAAAGAATGCATCTTTTGACACACGAGCAAATCTTAGGGACTTGTCCTCATGCATCCTTTAGGTGATAAGAGAAGAAATACCTTTTGCTGTTTTCAAGAAAACGTTTTTAGTAAAGCCGTTAGTAGCGAGAACATGAGTGTTTCTAGTAAAGATCTTTTTTCCCTGACTAAACTTTAGAGAAGGTGGTAGGTTTCACGCAGCTTACGTCTTCTTTTTTTCGAATAGAATAGTAAGAGGGCTTTATTCAGTTCAATGACTTCTTCAGCGATTTTAATGGTTAGGACTCTACTCTACTGTTTCTTCTGATAGGATTGCATGGCCTCTGTAATATCCACAGAAGGGGCACAGACGGTGAGGGAGGTGCATTTTTCCGCAGTTTGAACAAGTTGAAACGTGTTTTTCTTTTTTCGCATGGTGCGCGCGTTTACTATTTTTTCGCGCATTTGAGTGTCGATTACGTGGGACTGCCACTGTTTTACTCCTGTTTGAGGTCTGCAAAAGGAAATTGGGTTTCCTCTTTGTGTAAATAATTCTTTAATTGAGCCCGCTTGGAGCAGTTTCCTGCACATTCTACGAAAGAGGGGACTTCCAGCAAAATAGCTTCTCGCACAAATGCTGCACAATTATAAACATGTCCTTTAATATTTGCAACGTCTTCTGTGTGACAAAAAGAAGAAATAACAATTTTCTTTTGGGTGCGCTCATTACAAATCAGACAAGGAATCTCAGCCTCCGTCTTAATTTTAAGCTGAATAATCAAATGATCCTCAGCTAGATAAGCTTTTCCTAAGAGCTGGATGGGACGGTTGAACTGAAGATCTTTCTCATGAACATCCATAATCTCAGGAGAAAGGGTTTCATCAATTTTTTCTGTCTTACCATCTCCAAGACGGTCAATGTAAATTTTAAGAAAACTTCTCATATAGAGACAAAGTTAGAGAAGACGAGGATAAACATCAATGATAAACCTATCTTAAACTTGAAATTAAGTTTATCATTTTAAAAAACTTTACGTAAAAATTCTTCACTGATAGATAAACTTATGTTGAAGTTTTTTGGCTCTCAATATATTTCCTCCAGAGAAAATATGAGTGGAAGTATTCACAGTCTAATGAGTAGAGTCTATTGAAACTATAGCGGCAGGGCATGCTGTGTTAGCCTGCGGAGAGGAAGCGGTAGCAGCATCGTAGAAACAGAAACCTCTGAACAGGGGCGAGCTAGTTTCAGCTTGAGAAATCGGGAGTCTTCTTCCTCTAAGGAAGGGAGGATGTCAATACAACGCGAGCAGCTTCTTTGCTCGCGTCTTTTTTTCCAAGAAAGTTTTTCAGTTTCTTACAGTTTTCAATGCAGGTAGAGCGCAGGTATTCACTGATCATAAACTCTTGCATTTTTTGATAGAGAGCTTCTTCTTTTAGGTCAGGACCAAAAAGTTCTGGGAAAAGTTCTCCACTAAAAATAATGTTGGGAAGAGCAAAATAAGAAAGGTCAATCCGGAAAATAGTTTGAGCGATAAAGACATCTAAAGGATTGATAGCATAGGTGACAACTGTTGGAATATGATGAAGGGCAAGTTCAAGTGTGACAGTTCCCGAAGTGGCAATGGCAAGATGAGAGGCGCGCATGAGTTCGTATGAATGCTCGGATGTAATAACCGCGAGATCTTCCTCCTTTTGTTTTTTAAGTAGGGGCAAAAATCTATCATCAGCACAAGAGATCGCAAGGAAGAGATCTGGATTATCCTTTTGCATTTTTTTTGCTACTTTTATTTGAAGGGGAAAATTGCGATGGATTTCTTTTTCTCGACTCCCAGGAAAGATGGAAAGAATAGAGCGCTCATTTTCAATTCCATACTTTTTATTCCAATGAGGATCATAACAATGAGTTCCAATTCTTGAAATCAAGGGGTGTCCTACATATGTGACATCAAGTCGATCTTTTGAGAAGAGGTTAGCTTCAAAAGGAAGGATAGTTAAAACGCGATCTAAATAGCGTTCCATCTTAGGGATTCTCCTTTTACCCCATGCCCAAACGGTGGGGCAGATATAATGAATGCGTTTTGCTGAGGAACCTTTTTTAGCAAGAGCTTTGGCCATGCGCAGGTTAAACCCGGGATAGTCTATTGTAATGACTCCTTTTGGCTCATTGGCTAAGATCTCTTTTTTAATGCTCTTGAATTTTTTGTACAGCTTAGGGAGGGAGGCTAAGATATCGCTAAATCCCATGACTTGAAACTCCTCCATGGGAATCATGCAGTCCATTCCTACAGCTCGCATTTTTGGACCTCCGACTCCCTTGACTTTGAGCTTTGGGTTTAAAGCATACAGTTCTTTAAGAAGTTTTTGTCCATGAAGATCGCCACTTACTTCTCCAGCAAAAATAAAAAGATCATAACTCATTTAGAAGGGCTCCTTTAATCCATTCAGCTCCAGCTTTAAAAATTTCAGGCGAGGTACCATGTCCTCTGTAACCAATGGAAGGTCCAATCAAGAGTTCAATAGGAGAAGAGTGAATCCCATGTTTATGCGCTTCTGCAGCAAGTTTTGAAATAAACGAAAAGGCATGCTCTGTACCTACGCGCACATCGTGATTGCCAATGTAGAAACGGATCGCTCTGTTGTATAGGTTAGGAATCAGAGTTTCAAGATCAAGATGTCTTGCAGCGCGAAATCGGGTCAGAGGAGCAAAACCTAAAATTGTAGAAATCATTGGACAACTTGCAGCGACATGACAAGCAATATAGGCGCCGCGCGAAAGGCCAGCTACGGCCAACTTTTTCTCTAGGATATGAGGTTGGAGGTATTCTAAAATTTCTCGAACCGCGTCGATAAAAAGAGGGATCACTAGGTCCCCTTTTTTCATGCGTTTTTCCCAAACATTTAAGGCGTTTTTTGGGGGCAGGTTGTTTTCATGTCCTGGAAGAGTGATTGAAAAAATTCTTAAGGGAAGACCTTCTAAAAATTGGACGGGTCGGTTAAAGGGATCGCACTGCAAACTATCTTCAGCTGAAAGAGCAAAGTAAATCAATGTAGGAAGGGGGCCTTTTTCAAGGGAGGGGCCTACAAAGAAAGCTTGAGTTTTACCCAAGATTTCAAAAGGGTGAATCATCATCTTTTTTTCCGGTTTTTTTTTGGCGACGCTGTCTTCTGCGGGGTTGGGGGAGCCTTTCAGCTACTTTCTTAAAGACTTCTTCCCATTGATCATGGATCTTTTGCAAGCCAGGTTCTAAGCGGCAACGGAGAGTAAAGAACTGAACGGCAAGGTGGAACTCTGGCGTGCGGGGAACCCAGATTTTGGAATTTTTTTTCCTTTGAAAGGGAGTGATGCGATACTGAGAAACCAGAAGACTTACAGTCCGGATTTTTAAACGGCGAGGAATTTTGAGGAAGGTGTAGAAAATCGTATCGACTAAAAGTTCAGCTTCTGTGTGGATATCTCCAAGATGGGGAATTTTTTCTCGGGCTAGAAACTGGGTTTTTAGGTGTTGTTCCAGCAAGGGGAATGTTAAGCAAGCTAAGAGAACAGGACGTTCAAGGCCCGGATGATGGGGCTGTTGGATGGTTCTATCAGCCTCTTGTAAAAAAGCATAGATTTCGTTCCCTTCAGGGGTTTCTAGATTTTCAGCAAGAGCGGGTAAGATTTGCTGCAATAGTCCATGATCTGCCATCAATTGGAAGAAGTTTTTCGAGGCTCCCGATTCGAGCATGCGGAGAACTTCTTCTAGAACTCGAGCATGAGCACTTTTAGTGATTTCTGCTTTACAATCAATCAAAGCTAGTCTCGCTTCTTCTTCAACTTCTAAACCAAATCTTGCTTGAAACTTTAAACACCGAATCATGCGCACAGGGTCTTGTTTAAAACGGGGATAAGGAAGACCTATGGCTCGGAGAATTTTTTTTTCAATATCGGGGTATCCCTCGACATAATCGATAATTTCTTGTGTATCGCTGTCGTAAAAAAGGGCATTGATTGTGAAGTCCCGCCGGAGTGCATCTTCTTCTGGAGTTCCCCAGATATTATCTTTAGTGATTAATTCCTCATTTTCAATATCTCCTGATCGAAAAGTTGAAACTTCAATGACTTTTCTTCCAAAGCGTACATGGGCTAAACGAAATCTTTTTCCTATCAGTATGGCACTTGGGAAAAGACGTTTGATGTCTTCAGGTTTTGCAGAAGTAGAGATATCAAAGTCCTTTGGCTTTTTTCCCAGTAAAAGGTCACGCACACTTCCTCCTACTAGATATGCAGTGTAGTTAAAGGCGCGTAGCTTTTCTAAGATATAAAGAGCTTTGGGGTTGATTTGACGTACATTAATCTTATGCACTTTTTTTGAGTAAGTCTTTGGCTGCACAAATTTCCTGCTTGTTTTAAGAAAGCTTTGAAAGCTATCCTACTGGCTTCTAGAATACACGATGGATTTTTTTAACGGAACATCTTGCTTATGGTTAAAAAGAATGCTTTATAGTAGAGGATATTTAAAAATACTTCGCTGATTTCAAAGGGGAGTGACTGCAAGAAGATGCTTTAAGTTTTCTCATAGAAAAACTTGACTGAGTTGCTTTGACTATGCACCATAGAATAATAAACGCAAAACAAATTATGGATTTTTCTTTTCGTAAAGCTATTGGTGGTGCTCTTCTCGTTGGAGGAACAGCAATTGGCGCTGGGATGCTTGCGCTTCCTGTAGTTACAGGAGCAGGAGGATTTTTCCCAGCGATAGTTATTTTTATTATGTGTTGGTTTTTTAGTGCTTGCACGGGTCTTCTTCTATTGGAAGTCTGTCTTTGGATGCCTAATGATGCCAATATCATTTCTATGGCCCACCACCTTTTAGGCCCTGTAGGAAAAATTTTAGCGTGGGTCCTTTACCTCTTTCTTTTTTATTGCTTAACCATCGCTTACTCTGCTAGAGGTGGCAGTTTTGTCGTTGAGCTTTTTGGGGGCAAGGTTTCCCATAGCATCGGAGTCATTGTTTTCACAGCAGTTTTTGGAACTTTTGTTTACTTAGGAACACGAGCTGTTGATCGCATCAATTTTCTTCTTATGATTGGTCTTGGGGTTAGCTACTTAGTGTTTGTTTTTCTTGGGATTGGAGAAATAAAGTTTGAATTTTTCAAGCGGATGCAGTGGTTTGCTTCGATCTTAGCTCTTCCCGTGATGTTTACCTCGTTTAGTTACCAAGGAATCATTCCAAGTTTGACCACCTATCTTGATCGTCATCCCAAGATGATTCGCTTTGCTATTTTAGTAGGAACCTCCCTTCCATTTATTGCTTACATCGTTTGGAACTATTTGATTTTAGGATTAGTTCCTGCAGAGGGACCTCATGGACTAGTACAAGCAGAAGCTTTGGGCTATACTGCAGTTGAACCTCTAAAATATGTTTTCCTCAATACCCCGATCCATTTGACTGGGCAGTTTTTTAGTGCATTTGCACTCACAACTTCTTTTCTGGGTGTAACTTTAGGGCTTGTAGATTTTTTATCCGATGGGTTTCAACTTCCCAAGGTAGGATGGAAGAAGATTCTCCTTTGCGTGATTGTCTATGTTCCACCCGTGATTATTGCCACTATTAATCCTTACATCTTTTTGAAGGCCCTTGGCTATGCAGGAGGAGTCGGATGCGCCCTTTTGTTAGGCCTTTTTCCTATCATCATGGTATGGATTGGACGGTATTACAAAAAATACCCAACTCTCACAACACAGCTTCCTGGAGGGAAAATTCTCCTCGCTCTTCTAGGTATTTTTGTGATTTTTGAGCTTCTAATTGAACTAACTAAAGAGCTTATGTATTGAAATCTCCCTAACGGAAATGATAAGCCTTTTTCTTTAGACTGCTAGCCTTAACATATAGAAGAGAGGGAAAATTCCCTAACTCTTAAAGCTTTTATGTCGGAGTTTTTTGGCTCTCAATCTATTTATTCGGAATATTGATAGATGCTCCTCCACAACTTCCAGCAAAATAACTTGAAGACTAAAGAGCCTTTCTCCAAAAACATTCAGCTAGATCAGTAAAATTTTTTCTTAGATAGCGACTAGAAACACCTTATCAGACGATGCACTAGTTTAGATTAGATATGCTCACTTTTGGTGGGTAGTGTATCAAAAGGTGAACATGATTCTTTTCGCCATCAAATTCGATTCGCTTTGCTTCAAAATCCATGCAAACAGATTCAAATACCTTCTTCATAAAATTTAGATGTTTTTTAGAAAAACAATCTTTCCGCTATTTAGTAACAAAGACCAAATGAACAGGCATGGTAAAAACGCAATGTCTTCCAGAGCGAATATGAGTTGAAGTATTCATAGGTAAAGAGTATAGTTTAAATATGATTAAAAAAGCGTTCAAATTTAGAGTGAAACCCAATGATGATCAGCTGCAGAAAATGCATAAATACCCTGGGCATGGTCGTTTTCTTTGGAACAAAGTTCTGAGCATGAATTTAGAGCGTTTGGAAAACAAATACAAGCTCATTTGGTATGTTGAAAGCTCTTACTGGCTCACTCTATGGAAGCAATCTGAAGAATACGGTTTTTTAAAAGAGGCCCCAGCGCATTGTCTTCAACAGAAATTGAAAGATCTAGACAAAGCATTTAAAGATGCTTTCGACAAAAAGCAACCTTTAAAAAGGATCTCTAAATTCAAAAGGAGAGGGCTAAATGATAGCTTTAGATTTCCCGACCCCAAAAGTATTCAGATAGAAAACCGCCGAATCAAACTCCCAAAATTAGGATGGATGGGTTTTCATAAGAGCCAGTCTATAGAAGGAACGATCAAAAATGCCGCAGTTACAAGAAGTGCAGGCAAAGGGTGCATCAGCATTCAAGTAGAGCAAAAAGTACATCAACAAGCGCATCCAGTAGATGGTGCTATAGGCATTGATCTTGGGGTTAAAACCTTTGTCGCTTGTTCCAATGGGAAGAGCTTCGATCCAGCAAATGCTTTTAAGAACTTGCGGAGCAAACTCGCTAAGATTCAAAGACATCTTTCAAGGAAGAAAAAGTTTTCCGAAAACTGGAAAAAAGAAAAAAGAAAAACCCAGAACATTCACAGCAAGATCTGCAACATAAGACAAGATTTTCAACATAAACTTTCAACGAAACTCAGCAAAAACCACGCGACGATTGTCACTGAAAGTTTGAAAATGGGTCATATGAGCAAATCCGCTAGTGGAACCGCAGAGCATCCAGGAAAAAATGTTCGTGCGAAATTAGGTCTTAAGCAGGTCTATTTTAGATCAAGGGTGGTTTGAGTTTACAAGGCAACTTAACTATAAGCTTGAATGGCTAGGGGGAGTCTATGTTGAAGTGAATCCCTCACATACCTCTCAAAAATGTTTTTGTTGTTTAAACATCGACAAAGAAAGCCGGAAACGTCAAGCAAGGTTTTGTTGTATTCGTTGCGGGCATGAAGAGAATGCAGATATAAACGCTGCAAAGAATATTTTAGCGGCAGGGCATGCCGTGTTAGCCTGTGAAGAGGGTGCGTTAGCAACTTCTAAGAAGCAGGAACCTCTGAAC
>JAAUYI010036760.1_pt1 | contig 22804 bp, 14 predicted proteins | sample 7278041 | NCBI WGS metagenome assembly JAAUYI01 (sample SAMN14350216, study PRJNA611818) | marine sediment metagenome | isolation source: surface marine sediment (0.6m) | place: French Polynesia: Moorea | collected 2018-08
ACGAATAACAAGTTGTCAAGGTACAAATTCGGAATGTTTTAACATTCCTTGTGTACTACTCGCCGCCAATCCCTGAGTATTATTACTCATTTCTGGCGAACGGGTCGCACCTGGCATAAATGCACGGGGATTCTCAAAGGATGTTACAAAGCAGGCTTAAGCCGTGCTTTTCCACCCTTCTTCCTGCTTCTTCGACTCTTAACTAGACCGTTTCCAGTCCCCGTCAGACCGTCTCCACAGGCAATTTGCTCCACGCTGCGTCCCAGCGCGTTGACCCCTCTGTTGCGGATCACTTGTGCGGCTGCTACATCTCGATGTGTTGTGTAGCCGCATTCCGGACAAAAATGAATCCTGTCTTTTAACTCTTTTTTTCCAGTGTGGGCATTGCATTGAGGACAAACTTGAGATGTGTAGTCTTTGTTCACTTTGGCGAAATACACTCCACGTTTCCAACATACCCATTGCATGATTGAAACAAATTGCCCAAATCCAGCATCAAGGGTGTGCTTACAGAACATCCCTTTAGCCCACACACGGAAATCAATGTCTTCAACAAAAACCATTCCTGCCCCGTCGCAAAGTTTATGAGCTAACTTAAAATGCCAGTCTTTACGAGTATCACAAATGCGTTGATGCAATCTTGCAATCTGACGATTTAATGTGTGACGATTGCTTGATCCTTTCTGTTTTTTCTTTAACCTACGTTGCAGCAGTTTCAGCTTGCGGTGTAGGGTTTGAAGAAATCTAGGACGTTCAATTAAGGTACCGTCAGAAGTTGCAACAAATTTGTCCAATCCCAAATCTAATCCCACAGGATGCCCAGCACCAACAGTGTCAGGAACGTTGGCATTACATTCGAGGGTAAACATCAAGAAATACCCAGATGCTTTGCGAACAACACGAACCTGTTTGATTACAAAACCGTCAGGTATTTCGCGGGACTTCACATACTCCATCCACCCAATTTGAGGTAACTTAATTTGATTGCCCTTCAATATCTCTCCTTTCCCAAGCTGAGGATAAACATAAGAACGCATTCTGTACCGATTTTTGAAACGGGGGAATCCCATCCCCTTGCGTTGCATATCAATAAATGCTGTCTCCAGTTTCCTTAATACCTGTTGCAGTACTTGAGCATTAACAGTTGTCAGTTCTGGATACTGTTTTTTAGCTTGGGTTAGAGATTTAGCTTGCCTGTTGTAGTTTGGGTAAGGTGCGTCTGCACCAATGATGTACTCGGAGGCTATTGAACAAGCGTTAACAGGTGACTTTCGAGAATTTAGCCAATCCTTGCGTTCACCCAGAGCAAAATTCCAAACTTTGCGACATACATCTAATGTATGTTCGATTACTTTAATTTGCTCTTGTGTTGGATTGGCTTTATATTCGTAAGTTAAAGTTAACACTGTTTATCACCTCCTACAAAATAATATCATATTTTGTAGGAAATGTTCACGTAAAATGTAAACAAAGGGCTAAAGCCCTTTGAGTCGGGTTTCATCCCCTCGATAAATCGTAGGGGTTCTCACCCTCCCATTATGTTTTGATAGGATTACTATTTGATTTTTGTTGGCGTAGCCTGCGCTTGCGCTTAAAACACGTAGGGTGTGTTACCGCGCAGCGTAACGCACCATCCGGTAATATGGCGGGCGTGCGGAGTCGGAGTACTGTTAGCATAACGTAGCCTACAAGTACCTAATTTTATTCAACAATCAAACCGGATTCCCATAGCATAAAACTTAATTTTTTGTGTCCTACCCTATCCTACGGAAAGCTACTTCGTGTCCTTTGCGTCTTTGTGGTTCATACTTCATCCCTTTATTCAGCAACGCCTTGCTCAACAGCAGTGGGAGTAAAGCGAATTTCTATCCTGCGCCTATCAATTTCAGAATTACGTTTAGGAGGAGCGTAATCTCCTTGAGGTAGAAAAAGTTGTGCCGCAGAATAAGGACGGAATTTTAAACCTGTTAATTTACCTTGGCTTTTTTGTATATTCTCAAGTGATTTTACAACAGCCAATGCTCGCATCAACCCCAAATCAGCATTAGAACCTGGTTGGAGACTGCTAATAGGTTCTTGTCCTTGAGCTACTTTTTCTAAAATTTCATCTAAATTGCTAGAATTTCCAAGATTTAATTGTCCATCAGTATGACCAATTACATCAATAATTGCATAGTCGGGATATTTTTTAGCATAGTCTTCAATTAGTTTAACTAACTCAGTTTCGATAAATTTACGCAATCCTGGTGATAACTCTGCACTACCAGATTCAAACTTTCGTGCTGGTGAATCTTGAATTACAATCGGGGGAGGAAAATTTCGATTTTCTACTTTTTGTTTTAGTCTTGCAAGTTCATTATTTTTTTGCCTGATATCCTTCTTTAACTTTGCTACCTGTTGATATAATTTAATAACTTCATCCTGACTAGAGTTAGAAGTTAATTGAAAAAAGGCAGACTTCAACACTGCTATTAACAAAAATAACAGTAGTATCATAAATGCATTAGACATAAGGTCTGTAAATGCAGACCAAACGTTTAGCTCTTCGTAATCATCAATTTTTTTCAGGCGTTTTGCCATATAATTTATTTTTTATTTAGTTAACTAATTCGATATATTCTTATTATTTTGAATATTGGTTTGTTTATCAATCAGTCTTCAAATTATTAATTGCCTCTGTAATTATACCTAATTGATTAATGCATTCTTCGAGTTTACTCATCAGATTCTGATAATTGTCGGTTTGTAGCCTAAGATTGCTATTTTCTTGTTCTGTTTGTTCTCTAATTACTGCAATCATACGTTCTCCTACAATTCGGTAACCTTCAATTATTTTCACATTGTTAGTTTGAAATAATTCTTCATAATCTACCTTAAAGGTATCAAACTTAATGCCAAATTGATTAAAATATCCTTGCATATTTTGCAAAAAAGTTTGATTAAAGTTAATAATTTTTTGGGTTAATGTATTAACACTTGATTCAACAGTATCTGAATGTGATTCAACATATGTTAATAACTGTGTTAAAGATTCTATGACACCATTTAAGCTATCGACTCTCTCTCCAACTCTTTGTTCTAAATTGTCAATTGTTTCACTGGATGTAGCAAAATTTTGAGCACCTTCACTCAACTGAGGAATAATTTCAGCTAAAGATGTTTGATTTGTCTGATGTAACTCTAATACTTGTATAGAAGTTTGATTGACACTTTTAATTTCTGTTACTAATCCAATTAATTCTTGACTGCAACTACTAAAACTTGATTCGACGGTATCTGTATATGATTTAACATATGTTAATAACTGTGTTAAAGATTCTATTACACTATTTAAACTATCGACCCTCTGTCCAATTCTTTTTTCTAGTTTATCGAGTTTATTACTATTTTTGGCAAAACTGTTCGCACCTTGCTTCAGTTGAGGAATAATTTCACCCAAAGAAGTTTGATTGCTTTGATGCAACTCTAAAACTTGCACGGAAGTTTGATTTACACTTTTGATTTCCGTTGCTAATATAATTAACTCTTGACTGCAATGCTTCATTTCCGTTACCGCTGTATCTATGGATGTTGCTGTTTCAGCTAAACTACCAGCAGATTGTGCAAATAGATTTTGTATATGAGCTAAATTTTCTGTAGCTGTGGACAATTTTTCAGGGAACTTACTTCTTTCAAAAGTGTCCGCAGCCTGTGTAAATATATTCGCTTTCGCAGTTAGTTCTTGAATGGCATGTTCAAATTCATTTGCAGCACCAGAAATAGTTCCAGCAGCTTCAGTAAAGCGTTGATAAACTTGTGTTGCTAATTGAGTGACTTCCCTATTCCCTTCAGCAATTTGTTTTGCGACATTTCCCATAGATGATTCAACAGCATCCCTCACAGTCACTCCGAATCTACTTAAAAATTCATCCTGCTGGGATACCATTCTATTAACGATTATATCAAGGCGACTAGCACCAGGAATTTGAGGCTGGTAAACATTATCTAAATAATCTTCTAGAGAACTAAGAAGTTTATATTTAGCAAGGCTGGTATTTCTAATAGAGTTAAAGACTGTTAAAAATGCACTGCATATAATAGCAGCTAAACTAGTAGTAAAAGCAATACTCATTCCTTGTAACGGCGTTTTTAATTCACTAACTAAACCGTTAATGTCGCTAGAATTAGTTTGATTAATAGTTTGACTCAGTGATGTTAAATTAATAGTAATGCCTAAAAAAGTTCCGAACAATCCAAATATAAGTAGTAAGTTGGGAAGAATGCGACAAAAGTAATCAATTTCTTCACAGGTAAAAATCCAAATCTTTTCTTGACTGTAAACTTGTTCTATTAATGCTGTTGTATTAACTTGCTCTAAATTTCTCCTAGCTTGTTGAAATCGTTGCTCTAAATCTTCAATAATTTTTGGTTGTTCTCCACGGGAGTCCCCCCTAATTAGTCGTCTGATACGTTTTTGCAAAAATACTAGGTGTTGATAAAGCTTTAATCGTAATAAAATAGCTGCAATGGCAGGAATAATTACGCATACAACAATGACAATAATTAAGTAATCTGGTATTGGTGGCATAATATTTTTATCAATAGGATAATTATTTGTTACAAAACTTTAACTAGATAGGGGAAGACGTTTGTATTAATATCGCAATCCCGAATCAGTAGTGAGAAAATACTTAACCTGAAAAAGTAACTTTTGAAACTCATTGACAACCTACTTTTGTGGCTAAAATTATATGTATTGCGTAATATATATAGGAATCCTAATTGATTTTTGAAATATACGTAGGGGAGCCAGCGCTGTTGGCGGGTTTCCCGACATAAGGCGACTGGCGTTGTGTTGTCGCGGAGCGCAACGCACCATTATATAAGGGTTTCGGTGCGTATAGCCCTTTGGGCATGGCTAAGTGCAAAGCACACGCTGCGCGTTAACGTAGTTCCTCTGTAAGAGGCACGCTAAAGACTAGCGTCATAACACACCCTACACCCTACCTAATTTTTTTCAATATTCAAACCGGATTCCTATAGTTCCAAGTCTAGTTTTATAAAGCACTTTATATATAACCGTATTTTCTCATAAATTATTTAGGATTGCTATACCAAGACTTAGGTGATTTTTAACAATAATTTTACCAATGACAAGGGCGCAAGCATTGCGCCCCTACTATGTATCTGTCATCGGACAAACATTGTAATGATATCCGTTGATGCTAACTAGTCAGTTCCTGTGATAATTTCAATTCTAGCAATTTCTTGAACACTCGTAAAATATGTCACAAAGGATATTGCCTAAAAATTTTCTGTTTTTCACGTTCGTACTCTTCTGGAGTCATCAAATCGTCAGCTAAATATTGTTTTAGCTTCTCCAATTCCAAACGGCGTTGGTAAAGATTTTCACTCGAATTAGTAGGAGAATCATAAATAATTTCTCCTGAAAGGAATTTATTCTTTAGAGTGTCTTGAGTGGAAGAAAAATCTTCTCTTGGAGGTGCTTTAAATCGTTCATCCATCCGGCGACGGAAACGATTTATAATTCCCTCTTTTGCTGTAATATCTGTGCTATTAGAATTACCAACTACTGTATTTTTATAAGGGAAATTGGCATGATTTGCTGGTAATTCATCAACTTCTTTGACAAATTGTCGCAGTTTTGGCAGATATTCGTTTTCCCAAAGTTCTCGTTGTTTTTCTATTTGAGAAATTGCATTATCTAAAAGTTTCTGTAATTCCATAGTCATATCTGTATGGTGGGCAAGTGTTTCCAAAGCTTGACTCCACTCATGATTAAGGGAAACTGTGTGAAAAATATCCCGTAATGCATCATAATATTGAAATTCTAATTCATGAGTTTCTGAATTTTCTCTCAGCAATTTAAATGCTAGACAAGGATAGAAAATGTCTTCCAATTCCTCAATCGTTCTCGCATCGGGAGGAATAATATCCGGGAAGGATGTATTATAGTCATTATGGAGGAAAGAGGTAGGAGAGTTTTGTTCCCGCAGGTAAGGGTTTCTCATTTTTTCTAAAGAACTAATTAGTCTGAGAGGAAACCCAGCATACTCATTCACAATTAAAATTTCATCATCAGATTGAGTCGCGTGGAAAACATTGCTGTCAATTGCCAAATCCTGGGAAAGTAAAGTTTTAAATTGTTGAACTTCTGCTTCATCAGTATCCTTAAATCCTACCAATTGACTACTATTACGCTTATCATGCCTAAAGTGAGGATCTTTCAATTTTAAAGGTAGCAAGGGTTCAGCTTCTTGCATAATTTGTGCCAAGCGTGTTGAACGTGCTGATAGGGAGTAGTTTTGCATAAAGCGTTTGATTACAGAGTTAACAATATTCACACTACGAGGTGCAAATAAGCTGTCAACTTTGATATCAATTTCTTTTTGTAACTGGTTAGGTGTAGTGCGTTCTCTATCTATAAAACTAGCCAAAGATTCTCCTCTTCCTGTGGGTTCTGTAATTGCAGAACTTGCTAATACTAATTGGCGACGAAAATCATCTTCTGGCAGCATATTTTGAAAACAGCGGTCAATATCTTCCATCTCAAAAATGGCTTCACCACTCATTTCATCAAAATCTAATTGTCTGAGATCGCTTTCTTGTTTTTCATAGATATTTTGTAATGTTTCAACCAAGTTATTAAAAGCAGCAACCTGGGTTATTCTAGCCTGTAAGTATTTTTGCAATTCACTCACAATTTCTAGGGTTTCTTGATGAACTGCTAAATCAAAGTTATGTTTAATTAATTCACTTACTTCCCGGAGACAAGTTCTTGCTTCTCCTTGAATCTGGCTATTTTTCGAGTTCAGTAAGGGAATACCGGGTTTATGCTCGATATCATCAATAATTTGTTCGGTATCACGCCATTTTTTATCTATATCTTCCAAGTATTTGATTCCACCAAAATAGGTGATTTGTTCCTGGAGATTACGTTGATAATTATTCATCTCGTGTTGGAGAGCATCGAGCCAATCACGACTAGTTTTAATTGAAAAAAATGGTTCAGTAGGAGTAAGTAAACGAGTCAAAAAATCATCAATATTTGTTTTTAACTCTTTGGTAATGGTTGGACATATTTGTTGCAGCCTTGTCAACCAAATTCCCCGAATACTTTCACTTTCACCAGGTTGTACTTTGCGGAATTGCTCTCGAAATTCTCTTGGTAATTGTTGACGCAGGGTATTCCTATCTTCCCGATTTTGACATTCAGAAATTAATCTTTCTAATTTATTTCGCCAAGCATTAATTGTACTACTAAAAGTCTTATTATTTTCTTGTATTGATTCCGCGAGTTTGTTAGTAATTCCGTCTTTTTTGGCTAAGTCTGTATGCCAGCGATACTGGATGAGGAATTGTTCTAGTACAGTGGTAGGATCTGGACTTTGACCTTCACCAATTAACCAGAATTTTACTAGGGCTAAACTCACATGATTTAAGGCTATTTGGACAATAGTATCCCGAGGGAAATAAATTGCTGATAGTCCAAAGGTTAAATAACGCTGTACATTTGGACGTGGATGCTTATCTATTTCAATCATCGGTTGCAAAAAATTATCCCTTTGACCTTTTACTACTGGTGCTAATTCACCGGAAAAGTCTAAAGCAATTTTATGGGCAATAACATTACACAACTTTCCTTGGGAAAGGATTTCATATTCTTCTTTTGTTTGACTAGATACCAAATAAGCGTAGTCAAATGGCGGACGCTGTTCTTGAACAATTACTAAATTTTGGATATCATAAAAGGCTTCAAACTTACTACTAGGAGTACTGTAATAATTTAATTCCTTGAGAGCCGCATAAGTATTAGCATTCATACTGGGAGTATTGCCATACAATTGTGGACTAATAACTAAATAGCCCACAATTTGAGAACTTTGCTCCCCATAAAGATGCCTCAAACTATAAGCAATATCCAAAAACATCCCACTACCAGTACCACCACAAAGGGAGCCAACCACAAAAATATTGATTCCTGGTTCTACTCTTAAACCTGATTTCAATAACAAGGGATCATGTCCTCGAGTGCGTCTTTCCGCAGTTTCAATTGCTGTTTGAATCTTTTGATAATTATGAAAAAAAGCTAACCTACCTACAGGTCTAATACCTTTCGCACCTTCTTCTACTGCTTTAATATCTCGCAGTAATTGTGGGGGAAACCATCTACCAATATGGTCATATGGTCCGTGACGGGTATATTCAGAACGCCGCTCTAATCCCTGCACAAACATGGTAACTTCATCAGAGGACATGGTGGCACTAACCTTTTCTGCTGACTTGAAACTGAGGTCAACGCCATGATAGGTACTACCCGTGCGAATACCTGTTACTTGAGTTGCTGCTTTATCTGTATCAATATGAATAAAGCTGACAATTGGTAGATTGCTTAAATCTCCATAACGGTCAACTATCAACCGTCTAATACGCATTAAAACATCTCTTCCTGTACCACCCAATCCAATACAAATTGTCCGATTGATACCTCTGTATTGCTGCTGATTTACTGATGTTTTTATCATATTTTACTATCCCTGTATCACTATTTTTTTATTTTAATAACTATTTCATATTCACGGTTATAAATATCGGGACAATTAATCCGAAATCGATGACTAGATATAACTATACGAGATTCTATTTTTCGTCCATTCAAATAAATCGGAGCTAAATTTGTTGGTTCTAAATATAGTTTTTCTCCTTTTCTTACTAAATAAGCTCTAACTTCTTCCCCCGGACAATCAATAGAATCAATGCAACTAGGGTCATATTCCCCAATAGCAATACGCTTATTATTTGGTAATCGACATTTTTGGTCTTCTGGATTTACCGTGACTTCAAAATCAACGATTAATTCCCATTTTTGTTGCGATCGCCATAATTTTATGACACCATAAATAGCACTTACTAATATTAGAAATAAGATTAATCCCGGTAGCCACAATTGTTTAATTAAATAAGGATTAACTAAACAAGTTTCTTCACCTCCTGGTGCTGGGGTACAAAATTCTTGTACCATAGGAGCTATATCAACTACCGTCAGTTTATATTCTTGATTATCCTTGGTAATAATTGATAGCGATCGCTCCTGAATTGGTAAAGCTTTAATCCAAGCCTGTCGCCGATTACTTTCTGGGGAGTCCGCTCTGCGAAAAGGACTACTAGCTGGTGTTTCCACCCAGACATCTGAGGTAATTCCCGGTTGTGTAAGTAGAGGTGCATCAGTAACCCACACAATTGACTGTGGCTTAATAGCTTGATTGCGTTGGAGGCGATTTTGATTTAACTGAGCAATACCTTGATAAATTATTAACTCCGCTCGTTGAATATCTGTGTTATAAAGGGTGAGATCAGAATTTAAAGGTATGGTGGCTAGTATTTTATCAACATTGTTTTTATTTTGACTATTAAACTTAATCGGTCTTCCCAATGGATTAGTAGCCGATGTAACATTTGTTAAAATGACATCTCTAGCAAAGGGAACAATATAGACAGAATCCCCTGGTTTTAGCGTATCTTCCACTATCTGACGCAAACGGATACGACCTTCATCGTTTAAGCCAACGCTTTCAGTCAAATCGATCGCCAAAACAACATCCCGTCCACTAAAATAGGAAACTAATTCTAAGCCAATTTTTTGCGTAGGAGATAGAGGCTGACGGCTTGGTACAACTGTTGCGGAATTTTCAGTCAAGACAGTTCAGCGAAAATAAAACTTACTACTTATATATTTTGATATAGATTTTTTGAAATTTACCGGATCAGTTAATTTACTTACAAATAGTTTACTTATAAGGTAATCTAAACTAAAAAATGAATAAAAATAAACAAAACAGAACAATTTGTAACAATAAAAAATAAATTAAATAATTAGTATAATTAACAACAAATAGGGTAGAGCGATCGCACTACCCTGACAACTAATTAACCTTTAACCCCACTACCAGTTTCCGTCGGCACAATATACCGTTGTAAACCTAGAAATACTAACAATACAGGGACAATAGAAATTACGGAACCAGCCGCCACCAAGCGCCAATCCAAGGAAAAAGTACCTACTAACTTGGATACACCTAGAGGAAGGGTATATAACTTTTCATCTTGAATTACTATTAACGGCCAAAGAAAATCACTCCAAGAACCAATAAATACAAAGATTGCTAAGGTAACTAAGGCAGGGCGAATTGCTGGTAACATAATGTGCCACCACAAACCCAATTCCGAACAGCCATCCATCCTAGCTGCTTCTTCCATTTCTTTGGGAACTCCCATGAATGCTTGTCGTAACAGAAAAATTCCAAAAGCATTCGCCAGATTAGGAAAAATGATTCCCCAGTACGTATTAGTCAACCCCAACTGCACTGTGAGAATATATAGGGGAATCATCACGATTTGAAAGGGGATCATAATCGTGGAGACGATGGCGATAAAAATCCAATCCCGTCCGATAAATGACAGTCTAGCTAAGGGGTAGGCAGCTAAAGCACATAAGATTAAATTCAAGCCCACCACCAATAATGCCACCAAGGTACTGTTCAACAGATATTGGGCAAAAGGGAGAGTTTGCCAAACTTTGACAAAATTCTCCAGGGTAGGTTCACTAGGTAACAACTGCGGTGGGGATTGGAAGATATTTTCCGTTGGCGACTTTAAAGAAGTACCTAACAGCCACAGTAGGGGAAATAGCATTCCTAGGGAAATTCCTGCTAGTAAGCCATACATCCCCAAAGTTCGCAGACGAAAATTGCTGGTTGCACGAGTCATCTGTTGGGAAGTTAAAATGTTGCAAACTTCATTATGGATGAATCCCAGCCACAATTAAAAGGAAACGGGGAACTGAACTCTTAATAGGTAACCCAGCCCTAGGGAGTTGAAAAAATCAGGACTTAGGCAGAAAACCAGTGTTTCTGCCTAAGTCCTAATAAAAATCAATTATCAACTAATTACCAATTAACAACTAACAATATTGTGTCACGTCCTCCCCACACTCATCAGCTAGATAGCATAAAGCACGGAAACGTAAACCAACAACCTCTTCATAAAGTGGGTTGAGCTTACACATGGGGGGAATATGAAACAAAGTCTTACCAAATAATTGTATGTCACGCTCAAAAGGACACTGTGCGGGTATCAATTGACACAGACGGCGTGCTAATTGGCGATCGCGTACTTGAATATTTTCTACCAACTGTCGCAAGGGTTTCAGTATTTGACCTAGAAGGGTAGGAGCTGGAGGGTGGAGTGAGTTGACTGCGGTGTTGCTAGCTTCTGTTTCATGTGTCCATACCCAGCTAGCAAAAAATATTCTTGATTTGGTATTGCGTAATACCTTCATACATTACTCCTCTATTTGAGTGAGGGTATTCATCTATCCGATGAATATCTACAACATGGCAATTACCTTGCCCGGAAAATTCTTTTTCTGACAGAGATCGAATCTCATTGTTCTCAGTAGCTACTTGGGTCAGAAGTTTTTGCTTACCACGTCAGGATAACCGCATTCTTTCAGAGATCGAAACAGTAATATCAATATCTTGTTCATATCTTGAAGTAGTTAAATTTTTCTTCAAGCCATCTATCCTAAGATAGATATTATTTTAATTTATATCTACCATCGGACAGAGGGTATTGTAACACATTGCAACATTTTTAGTAAATTTTTTATACCGAATTTGAGAAGTAGCAGCAAATACTGGTATATAGGGAGTCTGAAAAGATTCCTCTGTCTTAATCCCATGCTTTTTTCTCATTCCTACTACATGGGTATTTGGGAGCATCCCAATTTTTCAAAAATATACGGTAGTGGGAGCATCTTGCTCCCTTGATATATAAAGCGGGCAAGATGCCCGCACTACACATTTAAACATTTGGGATGCTCCCAGGTATTTTGCCTTCTCCTTTAGGGTGGCTATTGCCACAGTGTAAAGTTTAACATCCTTGCGGGAAGTCCCCCAGTGGAGGAACGGAACTGGGGGATGAGAGCAAGGGCAGGAACTTGATTGCAAAACGAATACATGAGAAAATATTCATAGCGAGGTAAATATCAGTAACAGAACCCGCTTGCTGCTAGGGATGATAACCTCCTCCTTTGTGAAAGCTACTTATCTACCCCTGAACGATACAGGTGGCGGCAGTATCCGGTGAACAGACATCGAAATCATTGTTAGGAGCAGTTGCCCAACCTTGATATCTGATCAACCTGCGGAGTTGGTCATGGCGTTAGGAACTAGCGTCGTTAGACGCAGATGGTGTAACCTCTGCCTAGTAGAGCCACCGGACTTCAACGGTAAGTTTGCCAGATGAAGCGTTAGAAACCTCGCAGGCAGCGAAAGCGGAGTGCGTAGGTAGTTCATAGACTGAATGGCTGGGAGTAAGTAGCCGTTGTTGCGTTTACCCTCTTTCCCGCCAAAAAAAGTGGATAGTTTTAACTATCCACCCCAAAACTCTTAACTGATTTATTTGTTCTGGCGATTACGATGCTACTTGAGCCGCAGTACGAGTGCGTCTTCTTCTACCATCAGAAACTTTCACTGGAGGTGCTTCTGGAGTTTGCATCAATAATGTCACAGTTGGTTGACATTGCAGTTCTCGTTTGAGGAAGCGCATTAACTCCCTTTCTAAAATTCCTTGCAATCCACCCCAATCAACTTCGTTTTTGCCATTTTCACTAGGTTGAGCAAATTCTGACCAACGGAAACTGAGGGTTTCTTCAATTCTTTGTTTGACTAACTTTTGCAGTAGGGAGTGTTCAATACTGGTAACAACACCGCGCAGGTGAATTTCTGGTTTTGCTAACAATTTACCATTCCAATCGATGGCTGCGGCGACGGTGACAATACCTTCATTTGCCATCTTTTGTCTTTCTTGCAGCACTTTCGCACTCACCATACCCGAACTAGATGTATCCACCAGTTCAATTCCAGACGGTACTTTTCCAGCTACGCGAATGGATTCTTCAGTGAGTTCAACTACATCACCGTTATTAATTATCACCATATTTTCGGCGGGAATGCCCATGCTTTGGGCGGTTTCGGAATGCTTCACTAGCATCCGGTGTTCGCCGTGGACGGGTAAGAAGAATTTAGGGCGAGTCAAGGCGATCATCAATTTTTGGTCTTCCTGACAACCGTGTCCGGAAACGTGGATACCTTGATTGCGTCCGTAAATTACTTTTGCTCCCTGCATGATCAACCGATCGATGGTGTTGACCACTGCAATGGTATTTCCTGGAATGGGATTGGCTGAGAATACTACCGTATCTCCCTCCCGGATCTTAATATGGGGGTGTTCTTTCCTGGAAATCCTTGATAGTGCTGCCATTGACTCACCCTGGGAACCAGTGGTGAGAATTAACACATTCTCATCGGGTAAGTTCCTGACCACATGTAGGGGTTTGAGTAAATTGTCATCGCATTTGACATAACCAAGGTTACGAGCATGGGCGATGAGATTCAACATGGAACGCCCCACGATGGAGACGACACGATTGTGTTTTTGCGCCAGCTGCAAAATCATATTAATCCGATGCACGCTGGAAGCAAAGGTGGTAATAAACATCCTTCCAGTGCTTTGGCGAAAAACCCGATCCAAATTGGGATATACAGAACGTTCGGAGGGAGTAAATCCAGGAACCTCGGCATTGGTGGAGTCACTCATCAAGCAAAGTACGCCTTTCTCTCCATGTTCTGCCAGTCTTTGCAGGTCAAAATGTTCGCCATCCACCGGGGTGTGGTCAAATTTAAAATCCCCTGTGTGGATAACTACTCCTAAAGGTGTAAAAATAGCTACGCTAAAACTATCAGCCATGGAGTGAGTATTCCGCATATACTCAATCACGAAAGATTTACCAATGCGGACTATGTCCCGGGGCATGACCGTATTCAGTTTAGTGCGATCGCGTACTCCTGCTTCTTCCAATTTCCCTTCTAGCATCGCCATTGCGAGTCTGGGTCCGTAAATTACAGGAATGTCAAATTGTTTGAGATGAAAGGCAATGCCACCAATATGGTCTTCATGACCGTGGGTGACAATCATGCCTTTAATTTTATGGCGATTTTCCCGGAGATAGGTGGCATCAGGTAGCACAATATTCACACCATGCATACCATCTGTAGGAAAAGCTAATCCTGCATCTAACAGGAGAATTTCGTCGTCATACTCGAAAACACAAGTATTTTTACCAATTTCATGTAATCCGCCCAAAGGAATAATTTTGAGGGCAGATTTAGTTTCTTTTTTAGCCATTTGTTCCTGGGGTTATTTTCTGTAGTTAATAAGGTTGAAAATGAGTACTCTAAATAGCACTAGTTAGGACAAGCTATTTTGATAAAGCAAGTCTCAGAACAGCCGATTTATAATCAGATGTTTAATTGAGTAATTTAATGAAATTTACACTCAAAAATTCATAGTAAATGTATTAATGGAAACACAAATTCTTGATTTGCGATTTGATACAACTACTCAATTTTTCGTATATACAAAGAATTAGTTGCTACCAGCAAACACTTACCGTCTAAACTAAATTTATTTCTTTTAATACAGCCTCTAATTCTTGAACGAGTGCCGATGGCATTTCGCATAGCGGTGGACGGGTGGAACCTACTTTCCAGCCTTGAAGTTCTAATGCCTTCTTCACCGGAATTGGGTTTGTAGTTGCGAATAATGCTTTAAATAAAGGGAAAAGTTGGAGATGAATAGCCGTTGCTAGCTGAGTTTGCCCCTCACTAAAAGCTTGAATCATCTGCTGTAGTTGGTTTCCTACCAGATGAGAAGCTACACTGACTACTCCCTTCGCCCCAGTTGCTAACATGGGGAGTGTCAAGGAATCATCACCAGAGTAAATCTGAAATTCTTTCGGTGTCAAGCGACGAATAGCACTCACTTGGTCTAAATCGCCACTGGCTTCCTTGATTCCAACAATATTTTCCACCTCTGCTAACCGAGCCGTTGTATCTACCTGTAGATTTTGTCCAGTGCGACCGGGGATATTGTATAACAACAATGGCAATTCTGGAGATGCTTGGGCTATGGCTTGGAAGTGCTGGTACAGTCCGGCTTGCGGTGGTTTATTGTAATAAGGAACCACTTGCAGGGCACCATGTACTCCTATTTTAGCTGCCTTTTGTGTTGCAGCAATAGCTTCTTTGGTGGAGTTAGATCCACACCCTGCTATTACTTTACCTTTATTGGCGATCGCTCCTAACACCACCTGAAACAGTTGGTACTCTTCGTCCCAACTCAGGGTGGGCGATTCCCCTGTTGTACCGCAAATCACCAATGTATCTGTGCCATTATCCACTAGATGTGCTGCTAACTTGGCAGCGACATCATAGTCAACACTACCGTCTGCTGTAAACGGCGTAATCATTGCGGTTAAAACTTTACCAAAATCTACCACCCTGGTTTCACTCCTAAATTACCCTCTTTGTTGTTTGTCGCTCTTGGGGGTGTCTTACTGTAATATCCTATTTGATAAATTTTTTTCAAGGGCAATACTCCCATTGACATTATTTTTTCTGATTTCAATTTATTGATTCTGAGACATGTGTCAAATACATTCAGTTTTTCTCAGGTAGAAACTGATAATGATGCTCCCTTTAATAAGCTTTTTTCTACTAAAAGTTCGGCTATTTGCACTGCATTTAATGCTGCCCCTTTACGGATTTGGTCTCCGCACAACCACAGTTCTAAGCCACAAGGATGGGAAATATCTTGACGAATTCTCCCGACTAAAATGTCATCCTCGCCACTAGCTGCAATTGGCATGGGGAAATGATTTGCTTGCCAATCTTCTACTATTTTCACACCCGGTGCTTGGCTTAAAATCTCCCTTGCGGTTGCTGGAGCAAAGGGGGCATCAAACTCTAGGTTAATGGCTTCTGAGTGGGCTCGTAGTACGGGAACCCGTACACAAGTAGCAGAAATTCTGATGTCTTGATCCCCAAAGATTTTACGAGTCTCATTCACCATTTTCATTTCTTCTTCACAGTAACCCAAATCATTCAATGGGGAATTGTGAGGAAACAAATTGAAAGCTAGGGGATAGGGAAATACTTCTGTGGTTGGCTCTTTCCCTGATAAAATCTCTTGGGCTTGCACTTTCACTTCTGCCATCGCTTTTGCCCCTGCACCACTGGCAGATTGATAAGTTGCGGCCACAATCCGTTTGACTGGTTGCACTTGGTGCAATGGCCATACCGCCAGAGCCATTAAAATGGTCGTACAGTTAGGATTGGCAATAATGCCTTGGTGTTGGCTAACTGCATCTGGGTTCACCTCTGGAACCACTAATGGTACCTCTGGGGACATCCGAAAGGCACTGGAATTATCAATCACAATTGCACCTTTTTCTACAGCGGTAGCTGCCCAGGCTTTGGATGTGGAACCACCAGCACTTGCTAATACTAAGTCCACATTTTCAAAGGAGCGATCGCTCACTGCTTCTACAAGTATATTCTCCCCTTGAAAGCATAATTCCTGCCCCGCACTCCGGCTGGATGCTAACAATTTTAAATCCGCAATGGGAAATTTTCGGCTGGCTAATAATTCCAGCAACTCTTTACCCACAGCACCCGTTGCTCCCAAAATAGCTACGCGATAGCTTCTAGACACACTGTCTCCCTCCTGATCTCACTTGTAATTTATCAACTCTGGTCAAATTACCAATCAATAATAAAAATTTGAATATTATTTAATTAAGTAAATATAAATATTTAAGAGGATTTGTCAATCAACGTAGCCGATTGCATTCTTAAATTTAGCAACACTCATGTGGTTAATCACACTACTAGAGGTAAAGAAAAATTGTTACTCCCTGATTTGGTAGGGTTGAGTTACATTATTTAATTTCTATCAGCACTCTACCTTTGACAACAGTATTTTTTTTTATTGTTGGCTATGAGCCATTTCATAATGTTGTAATCTACAACAACTTCTTAATATATAGGCAGATTTAAATTATACATTATACAACAAACTTTTCTCATGCAACAAAATAATTTAGCAATATCATATGATTTAAGTTTAAGTTATAAATGCAGATTGCCAAGGATATTGCCTGGAAGGTTTATACTATGATGTCCAGATCAATTCACAGCTCGGATAAAATCCAGCCAGAACCTAGGTAATAGCTTGTCGAATAGGAGTTATGTCATTTGTAAACCAGGATATCACGGGATTCACCTGCAAACACAAACCGAAGATAAAATCAATCGGAAAAGGAAGCCACGGATGGGTTCGCCGTAGGTTACAGAGAAAGATTACCCTTAAAGGTTCCAGAATTTTGCCCCTTAGACCCATTCACAATTTTTGGATTCAAAATTAGGACATATTAGTAAACAGAGTACGAGTTATGAAAATTACCCAGGAAAAACTTCCCGCCAGCCAAGTTGGTCTGGAAATAGAGATCGCGCCAGAAACAACCAAACAAACTTACGAGCAGGTGATCAAAAAGTTAGCTGCATCTGTGAACATTCCTGGGTTTCGCAGGGGTAAGGTTCCCCGACCCATACTAATACAGCGTTTGGGGACAACTAGAGTTAAAGCAGCCGCATTGGAAGAATTACTGCAAGATGGGATCGAAAAAGCGATCGAACAAGCAGATATCAAGGCGATCGGTCAGCCACAACTACGTTCGGACTTTGAAGAATTAATCCAGAATTACGAACCGGGTAAACCATTCACATTCTCAGCTGCTGTGGACGTACCCCCAGAGGTAAATCTGTTGCAATATACCGGCTTGTCAGTCAAAGCGGAAGAAGTCAAATATAATCCAGAAAAAGTTGATAGCGTTTTAGACCAAGAACGCCAACAAATGTCAACCCTGATCCCCATTGAAGGACGACCCGCACAACTAGGTGATGTGGCAATTATGGATTTTAAAGGGGTACTGGCAAAAGCTGAAGGTGATGACCCAGATGCAGAGCCAGAACCAATTCCCGGTGGGGAAGCTCAGGATTTTCAAGTTGAGTTACAAGAAGATAAATTTATCCCTGGGTTTATCACGGGGATAGTAGGTATGAATCCAGGGGAAACCAAAGAAATTTCCGCTCAATTCCCCGATCCCTATGCCGATGAGAATTTGGCAGGAAAACCAGCTTTGTTTACAGTTACCCTCAAAGAACTCAAAGAAAAAGAATTACCGGAGTTAGATGATGACTTTGCCAAAGAAGTCAGCGAGTTTGATACCCTGCAGGAGTTGAGAGATTCCCTCACCGAGCGGTTCCAGAAAGAAGCGGAAGAAAAAACCAAATCAAATCAGCAAGAAGCTTTGTTAAAGGAGCTGATTAACCATGTGGAGGTCGATTTACCCGCCACCATGGTTGACCAAGAAATCGACTCCATGTTGACTCAAACCGCCATTAGGTTATCTCAGCAGGGATTAGATGTAAAACAATTATTTACCAAAGAGATTATCCCCCAGTTAAGGGAGCGTTCCCGTGAAGAAGCACTAGAACGCCTCAAGCGATCGCTCGCATTGCGGGAAATTGGCACACGGGAGTCCCTAGAAGCTTCTGAAGAAGAAATAAATGCCCGCATCGCCGAACTAAAGCAAGAATATGCAGAGGAAGAGATCGATGGCGATAGACTCCAAGAAGTGGTAGAAAACGAAATCTTGACCGAGAAAATCATGGATTGGCTCTTGGCAAATTCCTCCGTGGAACTGGTTCCAGAAGGCTCTTTGAGTGAAGCAGATGATACCGCCGCAACGGAAACAGAAGTGGACTCGGAGGAAACAGCAACAGCCACAGAATCAACGACAGAATAAACGCCACAAATTGGCCATCGGCGACTGGGAAGCTTGACAACTAGTAGAGGGAGCAACCTACCGATGGCTGACAACTTTGTCAAACTTTTAATTTAGAGTTACCTTAAAAGGGTGAATAAATTTGCACTTATTTCCTAGCACCATTTATGTACTGCCCTGATTGGTCAGGTTAAACTATGGAGCAATTGAGATGAGTCATAATGGTTAATACATAGTTACAAAAGTTATTGTCTTCAGTGACAGCAACCCCCTTACTTTACATTTGTTGTATTGTTTGTTAAACATTACGTTTTATGCTTAGATCGCAGTCGGGAAATCACCCAGTGTACAGCTTGAGTCGATTAGAAATTAATTCCCTCGCCAGCACAACCAACATTGTACCCACCGTGGTAGAACAATCTGGGATGGGAGAGAGAGCTTTCGACATTTACTCCCGCCTGTTGAGAGAGCGGATTATTTTTTTGGGCACACCCATTGACGACAACATTTCCAACTCCGTAGTCGCCCAACTGCTATTCCTAGATGCTGAAGATTCAGAAAAAGATATTCAACTGTACATTAACTCCCCTGGGGGTTCAGTTACAGCGGGAATGGCAATTTATGATACAATTCAGCAAATACGTCCCGATGTTGTCACCATTTGCTTTGGATTAGCTGCTAGTATGGGGGCGTTCTTACTGACAGCAGGCACTAAAGGTAAGCGAATGTCTCTCCCTGATTCTCGGATTATGATTCACCAACCCCTTGGTGGTGCCCAAGGTCAAGCCGTTGATATTGAGATACAAGCCAAAGAAATTCTTTACCACAAAGCTAAGTTGAATCAGTTACTAGCTCATCATACTGGTCAACCATTAGAAAAAATTGCCGCCGACACAGAACGAGATTTTTTCATGTCGGCAGATGAAGCTAAAAACTATGGCTTGATTGACCAAGTTATCTCCTCCAGGCAAGATTTACCCAGTGCCGGGGAAAACGTCTCCGTTCTATAAATAAGAGGCTGGTATGGCTAAGTACGACTCCCATTTGAAATGTTCATTTTGCGGCAAGTCCCAAGAACAGGTACGGAAGCTCATCGCTGGACCGGGAGTCTACATTTGTGATGAATGTGTAGACTTATGTAATGAAATCCTCGATGAAGAGTTGCTCGACACCAGTACTGCCACAACCCAACCGGCAGCACAATCAGAGCCTCCTCAAAAGCGTCGTACTCGTTCTGCTAGTCTTTCATTGAATCAAATTCCCAAACCCAGGGAGATCAAAAAGTATCTGGACGAACACGTTATAGGGCAGGATGAAGCTAAGAAAGTTCTGTCAGTTGCTGTTTACAACCATTACAAGCGACTATCATTAATTCAATCTGCAAGCGGTAATGGTAAAAATACGGATGATGCGGTAGAACTGCAAAAAGCAAATATTTTGCTGATCGGTCCTACTGGTTGTGGAAAAACCCTACTGGCACAAACTTTAGCAAAAATTCTGGATGTACCCTTTGCGGTTGCCGATGCTACTACCCTTACCGAGGCTGGATACGTAGGGGAAGATGTGGAAAATATCCTACTGCGGCTGTTGCAGGTGGCAGATTTGGATGTGGAAGAGGCGCAACGGGGAATTATTTATATCGATGAGATCGATAAAATTGCCCGTAAGAGCGAAAATCCTTCCATTACCAGGGATGTTTCTGGGGAAGGGGTACAGCAGGCACTGCTGAAAATGTTGGAAGGTACAGTTGCCAATGTACCGCCCCAAGGAGGACGTAAACATCCCTATCAAGATTGTATCCAAATTGATACTAGCAATATCCTGTTTATTTGTGGTGGTGCTTTTGTGGGATTGGACAAAGTCGTAGATCAAAGAGTAGGTAAAAAGTCCATTGGTTTTGTCCAACCAGGGGAAGTACAATCGAAAGAAAAACGAACTGCTGATACTCTGCGCTATTTAGAGCCGGGGGACTTAGTGAAATTTGGCATGATTCCAGAATTTATTGGACGCATACCAATGGTAGCGGTGCTAGATCCTCTGGATGAAGAGGCACTAATGGCGATTTTAACTAAGCCTCGCAGTGCTTTGGTGAAACAGTACCAAAAACTGTTGAATATGGACAATGTGGAACTAGAATTTAAACAGGAAGCATTACGAGCGATCGCTCAAGAAGCCTATCGTCGGAAAACTGGTGCTAGGGCTTTGCGGGGTATTGTAGAAGAGCTAATGCTGGATGTAATGTATGAGTTACCATCCCGTAAGGATGTGTCGAGTTGTACAGTAACCCAGGAAATGGTAGAAAAACGTTCTACTGCCGAATTAATTATGCATCCTTCTTCCTTGCCAAAACCAGAGTCAGCTTGATAGTTATTGGTTATTTCAGTTAGCCTCCTGCACTCTTGTGCTGCGCTAACAGTTATTAGTTTCCCCATTGATAAATCGAGAAGTACACCTTGGGTTCTTCCCAAGTGGAGCCAGTGTGGAGGGCAAACAGTAGGAAAAAATTTTTCCACCTCCACAAATAGAATTTGGAGGCTTGATGCCGTAGACGCGCACCGGCTTCTCCTAGAGTATACTGTTTGGTCATTAGTCAATTGCAAATCTAACTTTGACTAACCCTAGGAAGTGATGGGAAAATGCTTCTAGGGTCTATGACTTTTAATGAATGAATTTTGACAAATGCCCCACATTCAAGTTCGCGGCGTTCAGCACTACTACGAGTGGATTACAACACCATCTATTGATGTGAAAAAGTCTGTGATGGTATTTGTTCACGGTTGGGCTGGTTCTGCTAGATATTGGGAAAGTACAGCTAAGGTTTTATCACCAAAATTTGACTGCTTGCTTTACGATATGAGGGGTTTTGGACGCTCTCAGGGGAAACCTAACTCAGATATTGACAGGGAAAGTGTATCTCATTTAACTTACGATCTACATGAATATACTCATGATTTAGCAGCATTAATCAATGGTTTGCAAATTGAGCGGGTTTACATCTGTGCTCATTCTATGGGTGCTTCTATTGCTACCTTATTTCTCAACCGTTATCCAGAGCAAGTTGAGCGAGCAATACTCACTTGTAGTGGTGTTTTTGAGTACGACGAAAAGTCATTTGCCGCCTTTCACAAATTTGGTAGCTATGTTGTGAAATTTCGTCCCCAGTGGCTAGATAAAATACCCCTTGTCGATCGGATGTTTATGGCAAGGTTCTTGCATCGCTCTATACCTGCTAGTGAACGCAAGGCTTTTTTGCAAGACTTTCTTTGTGCGGATTATGATGCTGCTTTAGGTACTATTTTTACTTCCGTCAGCAAAACCCAAGCTGAGTTGATGCCCCAGGAATTTGCCCAATTAAAGGTGCCAACTCTCTTGATTGCAGGAGAATTTGACCGAATTATTCCAGCTACCATGGGACAGCAGGCAGCATCCTTAAATAAGGGAATAGAGTTTGTTGTGGTTCCTCAAACAGGGCATTTCCCGATGTTAGAAGATGCCGTAACATACTGCCAACTTGTACAGGATTTTTTATCTGATTGAAGTTCTTTCTCTCCACGGATAAATCCTGGGGGATTCTTGGTTCAACGATGCTCCTTAAAACTAGAAGGATTCAGGCTGGCCAAATAGAACCCTCACCGAACAATCCTACCTATGGGTGGAGCTGTCCAGCTATGGCAACTAGCCGAGGGTAAGAAACTGTTTACATAATTTCTACCCATAAGTAGACATATCTTACTTTTTTTCTAGTTTTTCTCTAGCCATAGGTTCAATTACGTCACTTAGGCTATTAGATGACGATAATATACCCAAGTACAGCCCTGGTACTAAATACACATTTAGCGGCAAACGTATCAAGCGCGGACTATATAAAACTGCCTGTGGTAGGCTGATAAATGCTGACATCAACGGAAGTATTAATATAGCAAGAAAAGTAATCCCAAACTTTAAGGATGGGATAGGGGAGCCAGTGCGTTGCGGGGGTTCCCCCCGTTGTAGCAACTGGCGTGGATTGCCGTTTATCCCTGTAGTTTTAGACATTTGGACTAAGATTACTAACAT
>JAAUYI010092379.1_pt1 | contig 22799 bp, 16 predicted proteins | sample 7278041 | NCBI WGS metagenome assembly JAAUYI01 (sample SAMN14350216, study PRJNA611818) | marine sediment metagenome | isolation source: surface marine sediment (0.6m) | place: French Polynesia: Moorea | collected 2018-08
TAATCCTATTAATTAGTGCATGATTTGACAAAACGCGTATATTCCTTCATACAAAGAGCCTTTGCACTTTAATAACAAGGCAAAATCGTCAACAACACAGCAAATTTTTTCACTAACGGTCATGACGGATCTTTACGGCAACATACCCATATCTGGCAATACCTCTAAACAGCCTGATACACCACCAAAAAGATCAATAAAAGAGGACAAAAGTACCAAAAAAGCTGAACCCCTAAAGCCAGATTCCAAAAGCAAAACCATTTACCTGGTTATACCCGGTATATTTCTTTTTCTCGTTGCAAGCTACTATGGCTTAGCTTCTTTCGTATTTCCTCTCTATCTCGAAAAAAAATTACCTGACATTTTTCTGAAAGAAACTGGCTTGAGCCTCTCACTCGGGTCAGCACAGTTTAACCCATTGAACTCCACTCTAGTCGTCCAGAATCTCAATATAGATTCCCTCAACACAGCCTCTGAAGATAACGATATCCTTGATATTGGTAATATTGTCATTGACTTTGATCTCGCCTCAATTTGGGAAAGAGCAATAATCACCGAAGCAATACATATCAATGCGTTTCAGCTCAATGTCCTGAGATACCATGACAATTCATACAATGTCTCCAACCTTCTCCCCGATTCTGAGCAGACTATTACTAAACTTTTAAACTCAAACGCTCTAGGGTATCCGTATTCCTTTAATAACCTAGCTGTTGATGGAGGCACCATAATTTTTAATGATATGAGTACCTCCACAGTACACCGCGTAGAGCAATTGCAACTACGTCTTCCAACACTGGCAAATTTTTCCTATGCATTAGATGACTATGTGCAGCCTGAATTCTCTGCAATTATCAATGGCAGTCCTCTCAAACTTACCAGTGGTGATAATTTAACTCAAACCACTTCAGAACAACAAGCGACACGACTGACTCTTGATCTGCAATCCGTTGATCTGCCACTCTATGCTAATTATCTTCCTTTTCAGCTTCCAATTGTCGTAAAAGCAGGCAAGGCCGAAATACAAACTGAAATATCTTTTCAGAACTCTAAAGATTCCAACTTCCAGCTAAATTTTGATTTTCAGGCTCAAATCATAGACGGTATGTTTACAAGTCGGGATGAAACTCTCATTCTGAATACCCCTTCTTTACGTCTTGAAGGTGCGGTTGCTCCTCTCGATCGTCAAATCAGTTTGGAAAATTTACTGCTACAAGACCCTCTTGTAACGGTGAATAATTCGTTTTCAGCAACCACTGTGGATAGCCTTTTTTTCAAGCGACAAGACAATGATGAAACTATTGATAATTATCTTCATTCTACCAAGCTTGCCATCAACCTGCTGATTGCTGATAACGGCAAAGTCGTTCTCAAAACCGGAGAAGCAGAACGTACTTTTGATCAAATCCAGATGAGCATGCGTAATTTCTTAAACTTTGCTGCACGTGAAGGTGGTGAAGAAAAGAATGAGAGCTCTTTTCTAATCAGCGGTGAATCACTTGAAGAATCATACGATTTTTCATGGCAGGGTAATTTTGATAAAAGCATGCCGGCTGGTAATATCGAAATTAATAATTTTCCAGCAAGTGAAATTTTGGCTTTCATCTCCACCGACACAAAGCTCACTGCAGAGGGGGCAGCGGAAATACGCGGCCGCCTCAAACTTGGTCGCTCCGACACTTCACCTGTTGCCTACATCTTTGATAACGGCACAGTTATCCTCTCGCCCTTTAATCTGAAGGAAAAGGATAGAGAACTTCTACAAAGTCCTTCCGTCAAATTATCACCGGTACAGATCAGCGATAAAACAATAGATCTTGGCAATATATTTATAGAAAGGGGAAAATTAAATATTTCAAGAGAGGATCTGCAAACATTCTTTCTCAAAAGCAATAAAGAGAGAATCTACGCCATTAAAGGTATAGATTTCAACGGAGATATTTCTTTATTAGCTGAGGAAAAAGATGCTAGCCCACTGGAAATGAATAATGCTCGGCTACAGTTCAAAGAAGTTGAAGACAATGAAAAAAGCGTTGAGAATTTTGCTTTTTCAACAGACATAAATTCCACCGGTTCCATAACAGCAAAAGGACATATGTCTGTTGCTCCAATAGAAGGCACTATTGATCTGGCCATTGCCAATATGCCCGTAACCACTATTATTCCTCCTTCACTGTCAAAGAAGTATGGAATTGGTAATGAAACAACCATCAGCACAACTGGCCGTTATTCCATTAAATCTCATAACTTTAGTGGTGCCGCTGAAATTTCCAAAGGGTTCATGAGCAATCCAAGGACAGGCACCAAATATGCTTTTGACAGAGCGGTAGTCGGCGAATTATCCATAAATCAAGATCAAAAAAGTGCTAATGGCTCTAAAGTCATCCTGCAGGGACTCAGCATCAACGCAAAAACAAGTCAACTGGAAAGCAGAGGTGGAACTATTTCTTCTTTTTCCTTCAGGGAAAATGATATTCACCTTGGTGATATCTCACTTGCTGAAACTAGATTCATAATACCAGATAATTTCACCAAGGCGTTTTCTCCTATACTCCCAAAATCGGAGAGTAAACTAAGTATTGACGAGCTAAAGATGTTTGGAAATGTCTTTGTTGGAGATTTAGACAAGATAACAACTCCCTACATTGATAACTTTTCTGTTACTTTACGTGAGTTACAAACAGGTGGAAAAATAACTGACAATCTTGAATTTTCAGCCACTATTCAGGAAAAAGGAACAATAGAAGCAAAGGGTGCTTTTACCATACTGCCCCTTCGATCTAAACTGAACCTTACTTTTGAGGATATACCAGCAGAAATCCTTGATCATTTTACCACGCCATTAACGAACTTAAATATAGATGCCGATATGCGGGGCCAACTTACCTATGCATACCCCGAAAAAATTTATACCGGCAACGTGTCCTTTGCCAATGGAAGATTGTTAACGAGTAGCACACCTGAAATACGTTGGGCGGAAGTGTCTCTAGCAGATCTTCAATTGCACGAGTCCCCATTTCGCATTATTGCCAATCGATGTCTCTTGAAGCAACCACAAGCCTCCTTTATCCGAAGCAACACTGACATTATTAGGGCTCTTGGACAAAACATAGCATTATATCTGCAGCAGATAGAGAACATCAAAAAAACCCAGGATTCACCCTTAGTCGACATCAAGCGCGTCGATATAATGGGTGGGATGATTAAATACACTGATCAAACTATGAGACCAGCCTGGCAAACCGAACTTACCAGACTCGAAGCTGGTATTGATAATTTTCACATTGGCGATACCGCAGCCAAAATAGATTATTCTATTCGCGGTGACATTCTGGAAGGTGCTTTCAGCCTAACAGGCTCACATCAACCGTCTGCAGAAAATCCTTCACAATTACAGACTTTGGAAATTGTCTCGCTGCCACTAACCGAGATTGAACAACAGCTTAGCTCATCATTTGATCTCACTTTTGAGGATAGCCTCCTTTCACTTTCTCTGAAAAATACATCGATTTCCGAATATTTCGCAGATCTTGCCATTTCATCGATTAATGCCTCGGATCCTGAGTCTGCCACAGCCTTAACTTTGGCTCTGCTCAGTTATGACTACAATGCATTTTCGGCTACAATCCCACTACAACAAAGTAATCAGACGATTTTGAACCAGGCAACGAGCTATTTCCAGCGACTCATTGTTAAGGCCGGTGTATCCCCTTATCTCCTGCTTGTAGAACCATTCAACAGCCTGGAAGCAAATCAGACAATATCTTTTGATCCTGGTACAGCAGAACTCTCAGGCGAATCCGAGAATGTGCTCACCAATTATGCCATGCTATTGCAGAACCATCCTCGCCTTATGCTCAAGCTCCAGCCCACGGTGCAGCGCTCGGCAGATACCATCGCTCTTAGAGAAATTTTGACTGAGAGAGAGGATGAAAGGGTAAGAAAAGAAAACGAGAGGCTTTTACAGGAGTGGCAACAGCAACAACTCAACACAGTGATACCTGCAAATCCTGATAACTCAATTGCAGTGGAAGACATACCGACAGAGCAGTTAGTTGAATTCACTCCTATAACTTCCAAACCTATCGTGGTAACGGAAGACATGTTAGAGGAGCTTGCCATCGAAAGAGCCGACAAGGTCCGTAATTTCATTTTGGGATTCGAGTCACTTCAGGATAATGCTGTACAAATTGAGTATCAGGCTCACTTCCTTAATACTCTCGATTTGCCAACAGTGGGAATTGAACTTGCCCATAGAGATGACAGATGAACAGCGAGAAAACCAGTAAGAAGATAAGAACGGTCTTTTGTTTTTTATTTAGGCTACGCACGAAAATTAACCATCCAACCTTAACGAACAAAATTTGCCATGAAAGACATTATTACCAAAACGCGGACATACAGAAAATTTGATGAGAGTTCAAAAATCACTATCGACCAACTTCACGAATTCATTGAGCTTGGACGCCTTGGTGGCTCAGCCAGAAATTGCCAACCCTGGCAGTATTTAGCCGTTAACGATCCTGAAGAATGTGCAGCCATTTTCCCATATCTTGCCTGGGCTGGTTACTTAACCGACTGGAAAGGTCCCAGCGAAGGTAGACGCCCTGCCGCTTACATACTCTGTTATCTAAATAACCAATGGCTGAAAGGATCACAACAGGAAGCGCATTTTGACCTTGGCATTGCCACCCAGAATATGTTGCTTGGTGTTACCGCTTCAGGCTTGGGTGGTTGTCGAATCGGTGCGTTTTCTCCTAAGCTGCAAGACCTGTATGATTTTCCGGAACATCTGCAACTTCAACTTATAATTGCCCTTGGTGTTCCTGCAGAAAAAGTGGTTATGGAGAGTTGCAACGGAGATGATATTAAATACTGGCGAGATGACGATTCCATCCATCATGTACCCAAGCGTAGACTTGAAGACATTCTGTTAAGTAGCACCATAAAATTATAAAACCAAACGATGTCAATTGACGCAATTTTAACTGCGATATTGCCATATCTACAGGTACTCGCAGTAGTTTCTCTATGTACCTTTTTCCTGAGTTTAATCCTTATCCCCTGGTACATTGGCCGTCTGTCTGTTGATTATTTCTACATCCTCAAACAGCAATTACCAGATAGACGGCCGCGAAGTAGTCTTGCTGTACTTATTATACGAAACTTCTTTGGCTCTATTCTGCTGATAGCAGGTATTCTCATGCTTTTCCTTCCTGGCCAGGGAATATTGACGATCTTAATTAGTTTGCTTTGCATGGCTTTTCCTGGGAAATATCAATTTGTTCTCTATCTAATCAGCCGGCAGTCAGTGCAAAGGAGTCTCGATTGGATTCGTAAAAAAATGCAACGCTCACCCTTCCGTTGGTAAAAATGAGATCTTTTCTTGATTAGACAAAAAGAAACCTTCATACTTTCATTTTTTTACGCTATACTCACGACAAATTCCGGAAAACTGTAATTATACTTCCGTGAAGAATTGATTCCTCGTGTACCTTGGCGAAAATGTACTAGCAATCGAAGATTTAATCGACTTAAGATGCTGTCATATCTCGCATCCACGATAAAGCATTAGTAGGTTACACGAACGTTTCAAAATCTGGAGAGAAAGGCAATTCAAGCAAGCTTGTATATATTGCCCGAAGAGATGAAGCAGATGAAGAAGATTACCGCGACAGAAAAAGAGCTCAGTAGGCTTGTTACCAATCAAAAAGCCTTCCTCGATGCCATCCCTCAACCGGTCTTGATTATTAACGGGACAAAATCCATAGAGTTCATGAACTCTGGAGCGAAGAAATTTTTTGCTAATAAAATCGCAACTTCAAAGGAATGTGAGCAAAAAAGTTCTGAATTTTTTTGTAGATTGCTCAGCTCTTTTTCTTCAATGGAGAAAGACAATCCAGGCCAGCCTCCATATCAAACCTATTTTGAAAACTATCATATGGAGTATGTGTTTGCTCCGTTTTTGGGATATCGAGGCAGTGAACTACAATGGCTGATACTCAGAGATATTTCTGAGCGAAAGAAGCAGGAGGATGAACTCTCCGTATTTCATAACAATATTGAGCTTATTCTTTCCCAGAAAATTAACAAACTTAAGGAAAGCGAAAAAATTCGCCAACAGCTTTCCGAACAGCTTATTTATCTCAAATCACAGATAGCCGATCTCTCCAGCGACGACCCTATGATTGGTTCCAGTAAGCCCATGAGTGAACTGAGAGAGATGATCAGCCAGGTTGCCCAATCGGATGCCACGATTCTTATAACGGGAGAGTCTGGAACAGGAAAGGAACTCGTTGCCAACCTCATTAGGGAAAGCAGTAGCAGGCAGAAAAAACCGTTTTTAAAAATCAATTGCAATACGATTAATGATTCATTGCTGGAAAGTGATCTTTTTGGCTATGAAAGAGGGGCCTTCACCGGAGCGCAAACAAAAACTAAAGGCAAGTTTGAGGTAGTTACCGATGGAACAATCTTTCTCGATGAAATCGGTGATATCAGTGAACGGATGCAGGCAGCCCTTTTGCGAGTCCTGCAAAATGGAGAAATTTTTCGTGTTGGCGGAAATTCGCCTATCTCCATAGACGTTCGCATCATTGCTGCAACCAATAAAAACCTCGCTGAAGCTGTCGAGCAGGGGCGCTTTCGCCTCGATCTTTTCTACCGCTTAAATATTATCAACATATCTATTCCGCCGCTGCGCGAGCGTAAGGAAGACATTGAGGATCTGGTAGCCCATTTTATCAGAAAATACCGTCTTGCCTTTAAAAAGGAAGTCGACTTCGTACCCAGACCCGTCATCGACAAGCTCAAACGACACCATTGGCCTGGCAATGTAAGGGAGCTTGAGAATGTTATCCAACGCGCTGTTCTCATGGCAAAATCAAATATTATCACTGAACAGGAAATATTCTTTGATACGCTCCCACAGAACGGAGATCAGGATAATCGTATTTCGCTTTCCAGCGACTATGATGGTGCTCCATTAAAATCGGTTCTCGCTGAAGTTGAAAAAGAAATTATTAGTAATTCCCTTAAGAAACATCATGGCAATGTGGCTGAATCGGCAAAAGAACTCAAAGTGGGCAAGACAGCTTTTTATGACAAATTGAAGCGTTTTGGAATTTCCACAAAAGATCATCGTTAACTTCATAAAGGCACGATTTTTGCATAAACTTTGAAGAATATTGAACTTTTTATCTTCTCCGGGTCGCTCTCTCATATATTTACGGATGTATCATGAAAAAGAATCACCCTAGCGCCAGTTTACGTAATTGCCCATACTGGCTTGCAAAAAGCCGAAAATGCCTCATTAGCCGCCAAGGATTATTTATACCACTGGAAAGTCATATTTCAAATTATTGTACAACATTGCGTCACACTCATTGCCGATTGTACGTTGACGAGCTATTTGTGCAACAATCAAGCAGCAGAGTATCGAAACTCAATCGTCGAAAATATAATCGTTTTCCCTCGGGCCACCAACTTACCTTGCAACAGGTTACCGGTGCAAACTCCCGCCGCCAAGCTTCCCTTAAAACAGTCTATACAACCAATGAGAGCGCCGGCGGATTACAGATACGAACCCAATCGCCGCTTTTCAACGGCTCCCTGGTTTCCTTCTCCTATAAATCATCGGCTGGTTCTGCTCAGCAAAAAAAGCTGGCAAGAGTAATGTGGTGTAGATACCAGAAAGACACCTTGGTATACCTCGCTGGACTGTCATTCCAAAAAGACGGAAAAAGTGACGATACCTCATCTAAAACGGGCTGATTGAATCGCAACATATTTTAAGGAACTAATCCTCACCACTCGCGACCTTCCTTCTTGTCAACCAGATCAATAGAAGAACGGGAACTCCCATGGTTGCCGTCAGCAGAAAAAAGTTGTTATAGCCGAAATTAGTCACAATCGTTCCTGAATAACCTCCGAATAATTTGGGAAACAAGGTCATAAGTGATGAAAATAAAGCATACTGGACGGCCGTAAATGAGATGTTTGTCAGACTGGACAGAAAGGCGACAAAGGCGGTAGCTGCCAGACCACCACTGAGATTATCCACTGCGATAACGACGGTAAGCAAGGCAATATCTGACCCACTATCGGCAAGGAGCATGAAGAGGAGATTAGTACCTGCCGACAACAACGCTCCTAAAAATAGGATTGCGTACACGCCATAACGAAGGGTCAACATCCCACCAAGAAATCCCCCCAGGATAGTCATGCCAACGCCATACAACTTAGTAATGCCGGCTATGACATTTTTGCTGAAACCAAGATCTACATAGAAAACATTGGAAACTACCCCTAAAACTATGTCTGAGACACGATAGAATCCAATCAACGATAAGATCAATATCGCTGTTTTCACCCCATATCTAGTGAAGAATTCCCGAATTGGTTCAACGTAGGTTTCAACAACCATGACTTCTTCGGCGACATCTAGTTTCACAAGAACAAAAACGGTAAAAGCCGCACTCAAAATTGCTAAAGCAAGCCTCAGGGTCTCGGAGAAGAATCCGGCCAGATTAACGCCATTCCACAACATTCCTGACAGGCTCTGTTTCAAGGTAAAAAAAATGCCGCCACTATAGAAAAACGATGTGCAAAAAACGGTGCATGCTGCCAGAAAGACAAAAAACAAGCGCAGATATTGCTCTGATGAATATCTATAAATAGCAGGGTCCCTGTTTTGCTCAGGCTCCGGGATAAGTAAAGTGGTAAAGACACCAATCAACATTGTACCGGCAATCACCTGATACGTTGATTGCCAAGCTGAATAAACATACACCTCACTGGTCGTTCCGAAGAATGAAGCGATGAACAATGATCCCGCTCCCGCAACCACCATGCCAATACGGTATCCGGCAATATATGTGGCTGAAAGAAGCGCTTGAAAGGATTCGTCTATACACTCGATCCTATAGGCATCAATAACTATATCTTGAGTTGCTGAAGAAAAACCTAGCAACACGGCGGAAAGCGCCATCAAGGTAAGGGCTTTTTCACTTGCGGCCGGGTCAACGGATGCCATACAGACAATAGCAGCAATGATAAGTGATTGAGAGACGAGCATCCAGGCTCTTCTCCTGCCTAAAAGGTTCGTTAAAAACGGTAGTGGTAATTTGTCAATAAGTGGGGCCCAAACAAATTTAAAGGAATAGCCCAGTGCAGCCCAACTGAAAAAAGTGACCGCCGATCTGCCTACACCAGCCTCCGTCAACCATACAGAAAGAGTTGAAAAAATGAGCAGAATTGGAATTCCAGCCGAAAAACCCAAAAACAACATGGTGATTACTCGCGGATGGGTCCAAGTGCGTATTATCTGTCCCCATGAACGTTTTTCGGATGCGGAACTCCCCATTCTTGTCTTTTCCTCATTTACGAATTAAGGTGTCCAATCAAATGGATATTGATTATGAAACAAACACCAGCGGTACAATCTTGATCTTCGGACGGTTTGAGTTGATTACCATCGCATGGTAATCTTATTATAAAAATGTACAACAACCTTTCCTCAAAGGAATACTATCTACACCATGGCGATACAAATATATAATACATTGACCCGAAAGAAGGAAACTTTTACTCCTCTAGAGCCAGGACACGTAAAACTATACGTCTGCGGCATTACCTCCTATGATTATTGTCATATTGGGCATGCTCGCTCAGCGCTTGTCTTTGATATGATTGTCTCGTATTTTCGTTATCGGCAATACAAGGTAACTTATATTCGTAATTTCACCGACATCGACGATAAAATTATCAACCGTGCCGCTGAACAGGATACCACTCCCGAGAAACTGGCTAATCGTTTTATCGATGAATTTTATGTTGACATGGACAAGCTGGGAATCGCCCGACCCACGCTTGAACCCAAGGCGACTGAAAACATTGAGGAGATGATTCAGTTCATCTCTGAACTCATTGATAAGGGAATGGCTTATCAGTCCGGCAACGACGTGTACTATTCTGTGGATAGCTTTGCCGATTATGGCAAGCTTTCCGGCAGAAATCTCGAAGACATGCAGGCCGGGGCAAGAATATCGGTAAATGAGCAGAAAACCAATCCCATGGACTTTGTTCTCTGGAAGGGTTCCAAGCCCGGAGAACCTCAATGGGATAGTCCCTGGGGGCCAGGGAGACCTGGCTGGCATATTGAGTGTTCTGCTATGAGTAAGAAGTTTTTGGGAGAAACCTTCGATATCCACGGTGGCGGACAGGATCTTATCTTTCCCCACCATGAAAATGAACTGGCACAGAGTGAAGGGGCCAATGAAAGACCCTTTGTAAACACTTGGATTCATCATGGTTTCGTCACCATTAAAGATGAAAAAATGTCAAAATCGCTCGGTAATTTTCTCACCATCCGCGATATCACCGCAAACTATCATCCCGAGGAACTTCGCTTTTTCGTCTTTTCCACCCAGTATAGAAATCCCCTCGATTTTTCCGAAAACGCAATGCAGGATGCAATTTCAGGATTGACCAGACTCTATGAAGCAGTCGCCGCCATTGAACAACTCGAGGACGGATCTCCCGATTTAGACTCTATGATTACTGAAAAGGAGAAGGTGAAGCTAGCAAATATCGAAGAGCGATTTGTCAAGGCGATGGATAATGACTTCAATACTGCCCAAGCCCAGGGTGTCTTATTCGATACCATTAAGGTCTTGAACAAAGTACGGCGAAATCTGCCAGCAAATCCAGCTTCTGGCGACATAACCCTCTTAAAGACTGCCGTGGCCAAGCTCAAACAACTTGCCGGTATCATGGGCCTTCTCAGAGAAGATGCCGACTCTTTTCTCACCCGAAAAAAAGCTGAAATGCTTGCCGGTCTTGACATAGATGAATATACCATTAATCGAATGATCGAGGAAAGATATGCTGCTAGAGCAGCAAAAGACTGGGCGAAAAGTGACGAGATACGTGATACCCTGTTGCAAAACAATATAGAACTCAAAGACAGCGCGGAAGGCACGACTTGGACAGTAAAACGATTAACCCAATAACGATGGTATAGCCATGAGTAGATTACCAGCCGTTGCTGACCGATTCTACCCAGGTAATAAAGACGCACTGGATAAAGTGGTCAACGACCTGTTGATAAAACATCATTGTACCCAGAAAAAAAAGGCTATTGCCGTCGTTTCTCCACATGCAGGATATATTTATTCAGGAGGAGTCTGTGCCGAAACCCTGAATAGTATAATTATTCCGGAAACGGTCATGATACTCGGCCCTAATCACCATGGCCGAGGTGCTTCCATCGCCTTGTCTCGCACTCCCTGGCAAATGCCGTCTGGAACTGTCCAGATCGATGAAGAGTTGGCTGAATTGTTGCTTGAAATTGACCAAGAAATCAAAGTGAATGAGGCGGCCCATCAGTTCGAACATTCTCTTGAGGTACAGGTTCCTTTTCTACAGGCCCTGCAGGAGAACCTACGGATTGTTCCATTAGCCTTATCCCATCTTTCTTTCAATGAATGTGAAACGCTTGGCGAGAGCCTGGCTGTAGCAATACGTCGTTTTGATAAACCTGTTTTGGTTCTCGCCTCAAGTGATATGAACCACTTTGATTCCAGAGAAATAGGTTCAAAAAAGGACAAACTGGTACTTGCTGAGCTTGTGAATCTTCAGCCGCAAGCTCTGTACTCTACAGTTGCCCAAAATAATATTTCCATGTGCGGTGTTATCCCGGTCACTATTGCACTTCAGGTATCCTTGCATCTTGGGGCTAGCATCGCTGAGTTAATAAGGTATACTGATTCAGGGGATGTTTCCGGTGATATCGACCAGGTGGTGGGCTACGCCGGCGCTATCCTGTACCGGAGCTGAAGATAGATTTTTCCTTGACACGATTTCCGTTTTTTCCTTATAAAACCACCCTCACCGATAAAGAGCCTGGGGAATGGTCTAATGGCAAGACGGCGTTCTCTGACTCCGCTTATCGGGGTTCGAATCCCTGTCCCCCAGCCAGCTGTTTATCATCTTCATTATTTTGTTTATTTGTTCTGGACTTATCACTTTTCATAAATCTATTTGGTCAAGGATGGCCTGCATATGGTGCATATGTGAGCCATGCCAATAGATAGTCTGGCAATGCTCGCAGCGCTTGAATATCGTGTAATATTTCTTCGTTAGTGGTTCAAGAAGATGTTCGATATCCTCTTTAGCAACAGATTTAAGGAGGCCGTTGCAGTTTAGACATCTGCTGAATGGCTGAAAATGAGATTTTAGCCGGAATCTGCTGACTACCTCATTGAATTGCTCAATATGATCCTCAGAGCATAATAGCTGCCCGTAAATCACTGTTGAGCACTTCAACAATTGACGATTTCTAGTGAGGAGAACCCTGGCTTGCTCAGTGGCCAACATACCGATATCTATAAGATCATACTCAGGTACAATGGTTGTGTTAATTCCAGCAATTCGCAGGTTTCTAGCCAGCTTTAAGGCATTAATATCAACCATGAACCTGTCAAAGTCCCAATGCTCCCGCCATAAAGGACTTGGCAGTGATGCCAAAACCCTGTCAGTCATGGGATAGACATGGATTTCCACCTCTTTGCTGGGAATATAATCAAAGTCGGCTTCTTGGCCTTGTACAATTAGTTTGCCAACTTCGGTATGGGGAATGTTTAGAGATTCAATTATATCCTTTATAGAGGCTCGTCGTGTCAACGCATATTGAACAATTCCCTGACGATAAACTTTTTTGAGCAAGTCAATTAAATTACCATAAAATGTCAAGGTAACCATTGATTCTGAAATCATATTAGCTCTTCAAAGCAGATAAAGAAAAGCTCTAGTTATCTGCAGTCGTAATACTTGGCCTCGATAGAAATATTATATATCCTCTATCGAAAATTTTGCATTCAAGGTTGCAATTATTGTACAGCGATTAAAGTCTGCGTTAAGGAGTTTGCAAATGGAGAGCCAATTTTGTCAATCATAACAATCTCGAAAGAAACCAAAACGATTAACCGGGTTCACGGTTAATCTATGGGAAAGCAACCCGAAAGCAGATAACAAAGACTCTTATAAATCCGCCCAAAAAATGACAACAAGCTTTTCACCTAGACAAATTATTGGTAAAAAAGATATTAAAATACTACGGGAATGGCCTGATCGGTTATTTTCGTAATCACCGCCTCTGCTGTTCATGTGACGAACTGGCCTTCTTCCGGCAGCAGAGGCGTCTTTTTTAATGTGCTTGGAGATTCCCATGAAAACAGGAAAAGGAAATACCGACCATTGTGAGGAAAATAAAACCATAGACCAGGAAGCCATTCTCAAGATTACCAAAGAGATAGCGGTAAAATTTATTGAAATGGGACGCATAACACCTGCCACTTTTGATGAAACCTTCAAGAATATAAACAAAACCATCCGTGAAACCGTTGACAAGGGATAGGTAAGATGCTCAACCCACAACTGAATTATTCCCCGCAATCTCCCAAAACCATCCATATAATGGGGATCTGCGGAACCGGGATGGCAGCATTGGCTAATATGCTGCAACAGGCAGGACACACCATCACCGGCTCTGACAAGCAGGTTTACCCGCCAATGTCTGACTTTTTAGAAAGAATAGGTATTATCCCTTTTGCAGGATATGCTGAATCCAACCTTGACCATAAACCGGATCTGGTCATTGTCGGGAATGTCATTACTAAATCTAATCCAGAAGCCGTTGCTCTTGCTGATGCCGGCATCCCCTATCTTTCTTTCCCCCAGGCCCTGGCTGAATATTTCATCAAACAAAAACACTCTCTTGTGGTGAGCGGCACTCATGGTAAAACGACCACATGCTCGTTGCTCGCCTCTACTCTTTACCATGCCGGTCTTGACCCAAGTTTCATGATAGGCGGCATAGTGTCTGAGTTTCAAAGCAACAACCGTCTTGGCAATGGTCAATATTTTGTTGCTGAAGGTGATGAGTACGACACGGCTTTTTTTGACAAAGGTTCAAAATTTTTGCACTACCGCCCGAGAACTGCCGTAATCACCTCCATAGAATTTGATCACGCCGATATTTTCACAGATATTTCTCAGATAAAGGCATCGTTTGCCAGATTTATCGAACTCCTTCCCCCTGATGGTTTGATTATCGCTCATCTCGATGATAACAACGTCGCCGAACTCGTCGCCAAAGCTCCCTGCCGCGTGGAAGGATACGGATTTCAGAAACAAAATGATTGGACTTTGGTCGATACAAAAACTCGCGATGGTGTTACACATTTCGATGTAACCTATCTGGACCAGAAACATCAATTTTCCATACCGCTTATCGGCAGACATAACTGCCTCAACTCCATCGCCGTAATCGCTGTTCTTCATGAACTTGGTCAATCTTTTTCAACCATCTCTAATTGTCTGGATAAATTCAGTGGCGTTAAGAGAAGGCAGGAAGTCCGGGGAGTGGTTAACGGCATTACGGTAATTGATGATTTTGCCCATCACCCCACTGCGGTAAGAGAAACACTGGATGGTCTGAAGAAGGGTTATCCCACCAAACGGCTTGTTTGCGTTTTTGAACCTCGGACGAACACCTCGCGTCGGGCCATTTTTCAAGAGGCATATACCAAGGCCTTTAATGCCGCTGACCTCATTCTTCTGCGAGAGCCTATACCATTGGATAATGTTGCCAAAGATGAGCAATTTTCTTCTGCAACTTTGGCAAAAGAGATCAATAAACCTGAAGCAGGTAAGGCTAAGTCATTTGAAACGACAGAAGAAATACTGATAGCACTGAACCATGTTCTTGAAAACGGTGATGTTGTAGCGATTTTATCAAATGGCGGCTTTGATAATATTCATGAAAGATTGCTCACTCTTCTACGAGCAGGAAGATAGGGAAAAGTCCTACTATTCTTCGACAATTTCCATTACGAAATTATCTATTCTGGTAATAAGTTGGGAATAGTCTACGGCTCCATCTCCGGCTGCAGCACCACTTTCGATTTCCAGAGCCAACTCGGCACAATCATTGAGTCCGAGGTTGAGTAATGCTCCTTTCATCGTATGTGCCGCGCCTTGGAGTTCGTCTAGATCATTAGAATTCTGAGCTGCCTTGAGGTTTTCCATATGAATCGCCAGTGTTTTACGAAACTCTGGCAACATAGATTCGATCTGATCCTCAGGCAGGTCAAATTGATTCCCAAGATACTCTTTTATCCTGGTGCTGAATGAAATGTAGCCCATAAATACTTTTGCCTCTATCTACGGTATCATGTTATTAATAATTCAACGATTTTGCTTAAAGGTTTGTGGTATAATAGGTAATAACATTTTTATATAGCCATAGGAAGTCTATAATAATCATGATTTGGATCACATTCACAAAAAAATCACAACACCTTATCCTGGTTTCTACGTGAACGTTGAACATTTCCAAAACATCCTCCTCGACTTTTCACTGATTGGTCGACACGACCGCGTGATAGTCGGCGTTTCTGGTGGTCCTGATTCAGTAGCCCTTCTTTCTCTGCTCTCCAAATGCGACCTTGATATCACTTTAATCCCTGTATATGTTGATCATTGCCTACGACATCAAGAGAGTAAAAAAGAACAAGACTTAGTCACCGATCTGGCAAACCGCTATAAACTTCATCATGAAATCATCTCGATAGATGTTCGTGGCTATCAAACGGATCACCACACATCGCTGGAGGAAAGCGCCAGGATACTCCGCTATCGTGCCTTGGAAAACCAGCGTCAAAAACACAACGGTGACTGTATCGCCGTAGGTCATACTGCAGATGATCAGGTTGAAGAGTTTTTTCTTCGGCTACTCCGAGGCAGCGGCGCCAAAGGTCTCTCAGGAATGGCGATGAAAAGCGGCAATGTTGTTAGGCCATTTTTGACCACAACGAAAAAAGATCTTCTGGAGTACCTCCATACAACTGGCATTAAATATTGTCTAGACAGTTCAAATACGGATCTCTCCATTTTGAGAAACAGAGTACGCCATGAACTGTTGCCGTTGTTGGAAAAACGCTACAATCCCTCTCTACGGAGAACTGTTTTACAGACTGGTGAGATATTACAGGGTGACGATTATTTCCTCGATATTATCGTTCATCAGAGAATAAACGAATGTTTCCGGACTCATTCGCCAACGTCTTTATCCCTCCTTGTCGGTGAGATTGACCTGGTTCACTTCCTCGGGCAAGACCTGGCCATCCAACGGCGCATGCTCGAAAAAATTATCTGGAAGTGTGGAAGCAGACCGAGCTTTCATCATATTGAAGAAATAATCACCACTGCAAGCCAAGGTAGAAATGGTACTGAACTACATTTGCCCAAAGGACTGCGCCTGGTAAAATCAAAAGCCTTGTTACAATTTCTTGGTCCATTGCAGCAGCATGACCGGCGTTGCAGCAGCTTAAGTTTCCAACTCGACCCCGTTGCGGTGGACTGTAACCAACGCCATTTTTTCCCTGAATTAGGCAGAGAACTTCATCTGCAAAAACAGAATCAACCTGTTTCGAAAATGACTGAGCAGACGATTGTTCTGGATAATAACAAGATAAGCTGGCCGCTGTTTGTTCGCTCACCAGCTCCAGGGGAACGCTTCTCACCAAAAGGTATGCGCGGAACAAAAAAGATAAGCAGGTTTCTAACGGATTTAAAAATCCCAAGGCCTGAAAGATTTCAGCACCCTGTCCTGGTTTCAAATGAAGCGATTACAGCTGTTCTTGGGCTGCGAGCTGATAACGCTTTTGCCCCAGATCAATCGACCAGAGAATGGTTAGTGGTATCCTGGTCGCCACTATCTCAGGAGAAATAGTTAGCCAGGATTTTGTTTGCGGAGGATACGCTTGTCCTCTATCCTGAAGGTAAGCTTTGTACGATCAAAGTATTCCAGGATCGGTATGGAAAATTTTCTGGTCAAGCCGGTCATCTCTTTGAATCGCGGCGCATCTATTTCCCCTTCCTTCTGCATGAAAGTGATGACCTTTTCGGTGAGATCCTCGACTATCTCCCTTGAGTAGTAAAGTGATTCACTTATTTTGACAAGCTCTTCACGACGAAGTAACAGAGCTATAACTTCCTTGACTATGTTTTCAGGATAATCACTGAAGTGCTCCATGGTTTCTTTGATGGTTGCTGTGGCAAGTCCCTTTTTTTTGTACCACTTCAACAGTTCCTGCTGCAGTTTTTCTTCGTCAGCCTTGAGTGCAACTTGATGGCTGGCAAGTCGGACAAGTGATTCTTCCTGAACCACAACGCCACGACGAACAAGTTCATTGACACAATAGGCAAATACCTTCTGATCAATCAATTTACCAAGTTCGCTACGCAGTACTTCCTTAGCAAGGCCTCCCTGAATGGGATTGTTATTATGAAACAGCTCGAGGATGCTAACAATCTTGTCTATTATCTCTTCGGCGATCTCGCGAGCGAGGTAGCGTTGACTGGCTGAATCGACAACGACCATTTTTTTAGCAGAAAGTGGCTCATTTAAGGCCTTTTTTAAGTGTTTGCCAAAAATGCCCAGCCGAACGGCCAATTGGTCGAATTCCAGTCCTTTGGTTCCACTTTCCTGAAGAAATAACAATATTTTATCTTCTGTACTGCCTTGTTCGAGAGTAGAAAAAATCTGCTTATTTTCCTCTCTGTCCTTTGCTGCAACTCTTTTACGTTTCTTCATGGAAACATTGCCGAGCACTTCTCCCCCACCAATGGTCATGACCGGTGAATAACTGCGGATGACATAGCGGTCACCAGGCCAAACAACAACCGGCTCTTCCAGAAGCAGTTGCACTCCAACTGCTTCCCCGGGCTGCAAGTTGTCCCTGTCAAGCAAAGATACTCTGCCCATTACTTCCCTGGTACCGACATGAACCCTGACTCGAGCCCTGTGTTTCAGCTTTTTGCTGTTTGAAGAAAGATACATCAGAGAACAGTCAAGCATATAGTTAGGCTGTAGTGAACCCGGTGTGGCTACCACCATTCCTCTTTCAATATCGAGTATTTCCACACCTTGCAAGTTGATTGCCGTTCGGTGTCCGGCTTCAACTACTTCTACCGTTTCAGAATGTACCTGAATTCCACGTACTTTTGCTGTTTTCCCAGTGGGAAATATCTCCAGTTCCTCACCCAGAGAGACTCTGCCGGAAATTGATGTACCGGTGACAACGGCACCAAAACCCTTCATCGCAAATATTCGGTCGACAGGGAGCCGAAAGGGGCCAAATGCTTCTGTAAAATCATGCTTGGCCACAATGTCATCGAGTATCTTTTTTACTTCGTCGATTCCCTCTTCAGTGGTGGATGAAACGGCTACGACCGGTGCATTTTCAAGAAAACTTCCCTGGCAGAATTCAAGGATTTCCTCTTCAACCATGTCAAGCCATTCTTCCTCGACCATATCTTTCTTGGTGATAATTATCAAACCTTGAGAAACGCCAAGAAGCTTACAGATTTCAAAGTGCTCGCGGGTCTGAGGCATTATCCCCTCATCAGCGGCAATGATGAAGGCCAGAATATCCATGCCGGTTACGCCGGCTACCATGTTCTTAATGAACTTCTCATGACCAGGAACATCAACAATGCCAAGACGATGACCGCAAGGGAGGTCAAGGTAGGCGAAACCCAATTGAATGGTTATTCCCCTCTTCTTTTCCTCCTTGAGCCTGTCCGTATCAATACCTGTCAAAGCCTTGACAAAACTTGTTTTGCCATGGTCAACATGTCCGGCTGTGCCAAGAACTATTTCTTGCATTGTGAATTACCGCAGATATGGATTACTGCGTTTTTCTTCCTCGATGGTTGACTGTAGACCTCCATAACCGTGGCCAGGCCATATCACTGTCTCATCGGGTAACTTCAATAATTTATTCTTCAAAGAATCCATGAGATCGGTATAAGAACCCCCGGGAAAATCGGTGCGGCCGACTCCTCCGACAAAAAGGCTGTCACCTGTTATCAAATGAGGAGCGCAATAAAGGCACATACCGCCCGGTGTGTGCCCTGGCGTATGGATCACCTGAAAATTCAAGTTGCCTATTGCGATGGTCTCACCGTCTTTTACGCGGACAGTCGCAGGAGGCGAAGGTTCCAATCCCAACATGGCAAAATAGTTCTGCGTCTCCGGACTTTCAAAGAAATCGGCATCCGCCTCGTGCATGACTATGGCACCTTTGGTTGCCTCCTGGATAATGCGATTCCCGCAGACATGATCTGGATGTCCGTGGGTGGCTATTATATACTTTATTTCCAGGCCAAGTGCATTTACTTCGGCAAGAATGCGATTTTCGTCACCGCCAGGATCTACTATTGCACCTTGATTGGTTTCCTCGCAACCTATTACGTAGCAGCAAACCCCCATATTGCCAACCATGAGCTGTTTAAATATCATATCGTCTCTTTCATTTAAGGGATTATCGTAGTTGTTTCTTCATCTTACAATGGTCACTATCAAAAGCAAGGGTAAAGGAGATATATCCGATACATATAAAATATATAAGGAAATCCTACGGATGAGCTTATAATTGCTCTGCCAATACATTCATTCAAAAATATCTAGTTGCTACAGCTACAACCGCAGTCAGGTTTATTCATATTTAGCGTTACCGGTGCGGCAACCGGTGGGTTCCTCCTCTCAATTGCTGAAACTATCTCACTAAATGCTGTCGTGGCAGGGCTTTTTTCAGATGAAGAGAGGTATGGTTTGCCATCATCTCCGGCAACCACCACTCGTGGGTCCATCGGTATTCTTCCAAGGAAAGGCAAGTCAAATTCCCTGGCTATTTCCTCACCACCTCCATGCTTAAAAATATCAACCTTTTCATTGCAGTTTGGACAGACGAATCCTGACATATTCTCAACAACACCAGTGATATCCAGCTTAACAGTTTTACAGAAATTGATCGATTTACGAACATCTGCAAGAGCTACTTTCTGAGGAGTTGTAACCACTACAGCCCTGAGGTTTGGAATGGTCTGGGCTACTGAAAGCGGTTCATCACCGGTACCTGGCGGAGCGTCTATAATCAGATAGTCAAGCTCACCCCAGTCCATATCTGAAAGAAATTGGCGAATTGCCTGAATTTTTAAAGGACCTCGCCAAATAATTGCTTCGTCCCTGTCTTGCATTAAATATTCAAGTGATACAACTTTCAGTTTATCATTATATGTTAGAGGTGGAACGAGATCATTCTCATTTTCAGGAGGCTGCACCATACCTTTGAGATCAAGCATCCTGACAACATCTGGACCATGTAGATCGACATCCATGAGGCCTACTTTGTGTCCCTTCTGGGCAAGCCCGAGCGCCAGATTTACTGAAACCGTGGATTTACCAACACCTCCCTTGCCGCTCATTACCAGAATCTTATTTTTTATTTTACCAAGAGATCTGGTAATGGCATTTTCCTGCTGCGCCATCGCAGCTTGTTGTGCTTCTTTGGTGGCTCCGCCACCGCATCCATTTGACATATGTTCCTCCTACTTTAATACAAATTGCTTATGAGCCAATAATCTACATAGCTCAATATATCGCGACGCGCAATATATGCTCAAAATTATATTTCTGCTATCTTCCATTCTTACGTCTATACACATGATACAAAGCTGATCTTATGCAGCATTGATCTTCTTCAACCAGCAAATGAAAATTGACATCCACTAAAGTAACGATAGTGGATTGAAATGCAAACAATTAAACCATAATCACTGTTTTAACGGACAAGATGAGCAATTCTTTTCCGACAAGATATATTAAAATCTTTTGAGCATTAACCAATATCCTCAATTTTATTGAGGTCTTTCTTAGCTTCTTACTCATGTTAAAAAAAAGAGATGATTGAAAAATGATGAGCTATCTATCAATTCAACATGAAAATCTACATTCAAAGTCGTTTAGGTTGCTTTCTCCATGATCAGTTCGTATCATGAAAGGTTTATTGCTTATACGTTCCAAAGGGTGTAAGACTGTAACTCTGGATAATAAACGGCAATTTGCCGCAGCCATATATCACCGGAAAAGTAGGAGAAAAAGATCGTGCTTGGTTGGTTTAAAAAGAAAAAGGTCCGTCAGGAAAAGGCTGAAACTGACAATAAAACTGGAGAAGATTCGGCTTTAGAATCATCTGAGACTCAGAGTAGTGAACAACAGCATCAAGAAAGAGACGAGTTCTCAGACTTATCGGATTCAATTACTGCGGAAGCTGCAGATGAAACGGAATCAGTCTCGGTACAACAACTTTCTGAAAAAAACAAGAATTCTGAATCTGGCTCACTCTTTCAACGCCTTTCGCATAAACTTTCACGAACCAAGGAGAGTTTTGTCTCTCAAATGGATAGTCTTTTCCTGGGTAAAAAAGAAATTGATGCCGATTTGCTCGATGACCTGGAAGAGTTGCTCATTACCGCCGACATAGGCGTAAAAACAGCAACCGAGCTGCTCGATTATGCTCGAGCCAAAGTGAAGCGAAATGAGCTCGATAACCCGCAAGCTCTAAAAATATTTATCAAAGAAAAGCTCCGTGAGTATATCGCTGACGCCTGCGAATCAACTGATATCGTCATGCCAGAGTCGAGTCCTTTCGTCATTATGGTAGTTGGAGTAAATGGTGTCGGAAAAACAACAACGATTGGTAAAATTGCATATAAATTCATTAATTCCGGGCAATCTGTTCTGCTTGCAGCAGCAGATACATTCAGGGCTGCCGCGGTCTCACAACTGCAAATATGGGGAGAAAGAAATGGTATAGATGTCGTCTCAAAGGGTACTGGTGCCGATCCTTCTTCGGTTGCCTTCGACGCCTTGGCCAGAGCGGTTGCCGAAAATTATGATGTTGTCCTGGTTGATACAGCCGGCCGCTTACATACCCAGACTAACCTCATGGAAGAATTGAAAAAGATAAAACGAGTTATGGGAAAAAAACTTGATGGCGCTCCGCATGAAGTACTCTTAGTCATCGATGCTACGACTGGTCAGAACAGTCTCTCCCAGGTTAAGCTTTTCAATGAAGCCGTCGGAGTAACCGGATTAACCCTTACTAAACTTGACGGCACTGCCAAAGGTGGTATCATCGCCAATATCTGTAGAGACATGAAAATTCCTATCCGCTTCATCGGTATTGGTGAAAAAGTTGATGATCTTCGCGATTTTGATCCAGATGAATTTATTGACGCCCTCTTTCGCAATGACGCATAGCATTACAATTTACTAACGATATACCTTCAATTATGTACTATCAACGCCAACAGCCAGGCTGCGGGGGATGCTTACTTATCTTCCTGCTCATCGTTTTTGTCACCGGCGGAGCACCTGCTCTAATTAATTTTTTAGGAGTTCTTCTCTTCTCCGGAATATTTGGCATCCTCATTTTTATTGCTCTGTTCTGGGGCTTCTCCTTCTGGGTCAAGAAGCAGGTCGCCGACTATGAAGCTTCTCAATCGGAAAGTCATAATCGCTTTGTCTGGTTGCTGGTAAACATTCTTGTTCATATCTCCAAAATTGATGGCCAGGTCACCAAAGAAGAAATAGCTACCATTCACAGATTCTTTCAGTATAACCTTGGCTATAATCAAACAAAGATGCACTGGGTCAAAGAGCTCATCAAGGAAGCCATTTCCTCTACAGCTTCTCTTGAAAGTCTTCTCCAGGAATTCAAATCAACCTTTGCCTACGAACCTCGGCTTATTCTTCTTGAGCTGGTTTATCAAATCCTCTATACCAAAACAGAGGTACCGGAAAACGAGCTACAAATCGCTAGAAATATTGCCTCATATCTAGATATTTCCGCCTATGACCAACGGACGATCGAAGCTAAATACCGGTA
>JAAUYI010113431.1_pt1 | contig 22673 bp, 7 predicted proteins | sample 7278041 | NCBI WGS metagenome assembly JAAUYI01 (sample SAMN14350216, study PRJNA611818) | marine sediment metagenome | isolation source: surface marine sediment (0.6m) | place: French Polynesia: Moorea | collected 2018-08
CTAGACTCACATCTTGCACGCCTTATAAAAAAACTGAATATTTTGAGCTGGGTAATCAATTTAACACCCTGCTTGCTCCGTCCCTATGTCGGAGGTCTCCTCCGACGGGGCGGTGCGCTTTTCCCTTTAAGCTATACCCCTTACCCTCATAGCACAGATTAAATACATATTAGGTGCAAGATCTCAGTATATATGCGTTAGCTAAAATTCAAACTTAGGTTTTTTTTCTTTAGACAGCATTCGCAGCAATAAGACAATATAGATAGGAATAAAGGCGCTGAAGATGAAGCGATTACCCAACATTTCCATCATTAAAGAGGACAATACAGGACCTGTCGCGTTACCTAAAGAGTAGGTAGTGGTAAATAAAGCCGTTCCCGCACCCAAATCTTTTGATTTTACCTGTTGTCCCAACAATGCCAGACACAGGGGGTAAACAGGACCAATGCTGGCACCTGTCAACATAGAAAACATCAAGATTAACCAATAGTTATCGATGATAGTTAAGCCTAAACTGGCAATAATGCCGATAAAAACGCAACCAAATAATACTGAAACTTTATCCCACTTATCTGCCAAGCTGGTCACGGGAACGGTACTCACAAGGCTGCCTAAGACAAAAACCGACAGAGTCAAACCCATTTGTTCGACAGTATAGTTTTGACGTAGTAGAAAGACGGGATATAGGGTAATCAAGGTCGCTTCAGCCATTCCGTAGGCAAATACACCATGAATTGGGAATTTAAATTGTTTGAGCAAAGGTAACAACAGAGAGTTTGATGAAGTTGCCAGGATTAGTTTTTGTCGTAAGTAGAACCAAATAACTACAAAGGCGATCGCATTAACCGCTCCCCCCATCAAAAAAGCTAATTGGGGAGAAATATTATAAAATCGTGGTCCCAAAGCTGGGCCAATTATAAATCCCAAGCCCATCGCCAAAAAGTAAAAACCACTAACTCTGGCTCGGCTACTCTCGTGGGAAAAATGATTTAGCGCCGTCTGTCCGCCGATTAAGAAACTACAGACTCCAAATCCCATGACGATTCGCACAATGAACCAGAGAGACAGTTGAGTGGTGAGAGGAAATGCCGACCCGCTCAATCCCATAAGCAATAATCCCAACAGCAGAACGGGACGAATTCCCCATTGGCGCAAAAGCCGATTGACTACAGGAGTAGCGACGGCGATCGCTAAAAAATAAACGGTAGAATTGATTCCAATCCAAATTTGACTGACCTGCTGTTGTTCCATAAAGGTTGACATCAGGGGATTGAATAAGCCGAGAGAAACACCGAATAATAAAGAGAGTAAGTACAGTGTCAATAGTTGTTTAGAAAAGAGAACTGTTGATTTTGGCTTAGAAATGTGTTTCATAATTGTCCTGAGTTAAATAGTTTGACAGTAGAATTAGTTTCTGGGCGCTCGAAGATAACTTTACTAGAAAGGAAAAACTTGAGAACGAAATTTTGTTGGTTCTATATGTGCTAAGCCGATCAGTATTGGGTTTGAAGCAGGCTTAATGCCGCGTAGCAATATAGGTTATTAGGGAAAAAACGTCGAGATTATGCAGGTTATAAAGGTTTATTTCCTTAACGAAGAGCCGTCAAGTTGAAAAACATTTAACTAGCGGCATTTCTTAACGACTCTGAGGTGTTTTGTGAGTCTTGAACAAATATCTCCTGTTTATTCAAGACTTTTATACATTCTCCTGTAATGCTATCAGCTCCAGAAGATACAAGGAAAGAAACCACCTCGGCAATTTGTTCTAGGGGAATGGAATTATCCAAAAATGCTTTTGAGGTGAGATCGGTATTGCCCAGACAAACAGTATTGACTTGAATATTCTGCTGTTTCAACTCTTCAGACAAAGATTTGGTTAATCCCTCTACTGCATACTTAGAAGCAGTATAGGCACTAGCCAGCGGAGAATTAACAAAAGAATAATCTGCATTCAAATTGACAATTTTGCCTTTACCTTGCTGGAGTAGAGAGGGAATAGCCGTATGACAACAATAGTAAGTTGCCAATAGATTAGCTTCCACAATCTGTTGCCATTTAACGGGGTCTGAATTAGCTGATGTTTCTAATTCAGCAGTTCTAGGATTATTAACCAAGATGTCAATTTGTCCTAGTTCCCGCGTTACCCGCTCGAAGGCTGTTTGAACTTCGAGTAGGTTGCTGGTGTCTGCTGTTATTGCCACTGCTTTGCCGCCAGATTGCCGAATTTGGTCGATAGTTGCTTCAATTTGAGAGATATTACGAGCGATCGCCACTACCGTTGTTCCCTGACTAGCTAACTTTAGGGCAATAGCTCGGTTAATTTCTCTAGCACCCGTAATAACTGCAACCTGTCTCGAAGGTTCAATACGATTTCCAGTCGTGGCGACAAGGTTATTCAAAGATCGAAGCGATCGCCCTGGGGAGATAGAAGGTTTAAGATTGGGAACGTTAGCTAATAAATCCCTTAAAAGTCGCAAATAATCTTGTCCCAACTGCCCGATAGTTGCCGAACAATGGAAATTAGTAGAGTATTCAATTTGTAGCTCCAAGCAGTCATCTGTAATGCAGAAGAAAAACTCTAATAAAGTGGTTCGTTTTTGTTCGGGAGAAGATAAACGACGATCCCAATCTTCCTTGATAAACTCAAAGATTCCGACAGGAGGAACATTGCGGTTGCCAAGATAATTCGCTCTGACAGGGGTTAGCTGGTTATCGGGATACAGATAACCAGGCAGTTGCTCTCCCAGCCAGTCATAAGTAACCCCATTCATCGGTAGCTCATTAAACTTATCTTTAATACTCTCGATAAAAGGCTTCCATTCTGCTTGAGGATCGACAGCAAGTCCTACAGGAAAGTTGGTGGCAAAATCTCCAGCACTGTTGAAAAATAGATTATTTCCTCCTAGATTGCGACCATGACTTCGATGGCTGATAACCACGTCGTCAGATTCGCTCCACTGCGCCATCAATCGGTATAAAGGAGCTAACAACAGAGAGTAAACATTGCACCCATAGTGTTTTTTGGCGCGGTTCAAGAGAAAAGTCGTCTCGTCTTGAGATAGGGTCAACAATTCGCTGGCAGCAGATGTTTCCAAGTTCGTTCCCAACTGTCGATCTAGAGGAATTTGCCAAGCAGACCGGGGAGAGGGAAACTGAGATTTCCAGTAGTCGATGTGACTTTCCAAATTCCCCTGTTGTTCTTCTGTCATCAGGTAGCGCACATAATCAGCATAAGAACTAGCGATCGGTAAATCTTGAAGAAAATCTGGTCGATCGCCTAAAAGCTGGCTATAGATGAACCAAAATTCTTGGAACAGCATTTGATTACTGAGCAAGTCACCAATAATATGATGTCCGATGATGTTGATGTCGTAGCAAGTATCACTAACCTCGATGACTAAAACTTGAATCAAAGGCCAACAATCGATACGGAATTCTCGACCAATTTTTGCTATTTGTTGATGGATTTTGGTATTTCTGTCTTCAGGACTCAAATGACTGCCATCATAAAAGATTGCCTTGAGTGGTTCTGGCTGAATTTCTTGTTGCCACCATTGTCCTTGCCGCTGCACAAACAAAGTCCGTAATGCCCAATGACGCTCGATTAAGCAGTTGAGAGCTTGGTTAAAGAGTTCCAGATCTAAGGGTTGATGATAAAGGCAACGAGTATAGCCCGCCCACTGATAGGGCGCGTCAAAGTATCGCAGTAACCATCGTTGAGCCGGACCCAAAGGCAAATATTCCTCAGTTGGCTTTGTCGGTGTAGAGGCGGTTAAAGGCACATTTTCTGGATTAACTAAAGCTAATAGGGCTTTGCGATCGAGTTTACCATTATGATTTTTGGGCAAGCTAGCAAACCATTCCAGTCGATGGGGAATCATATAGTCGGGCAGGTGCAGACGAAGAAATTTCTTCATCTGTCGGGGGTCGAGGCGATCGCCTGCAAGACCTGCTACTAAGCGTTTTTGTCCCGAACCCAAATCTACGACGACAACAGCCGCCTCATTGACTCCTGGGTGAAGCAGCAGCACGTTTTCCACTTCTCCCAGTTCGATGCGAAAACCGCGAATTTTTACCTGATTATCGATCCGCCCGTGATATTCAAAACTACCGTCGGGGAGCTGTTTTGCCAGATCGCCCGTGCGATATAAGGACTTACCAGCAATATGAGTAAATTGATTGGAACAGAAAGTCTTGGCAGTACGTTCGGGGTCTTTGAGATAACCTTGAGCTAACTGTACGCCACCAATCCATAATTCTCCCAGTTCACCTGGAGTAACGAGCTGTTGATTCTTATCGAGGATGAGCAGATCGACATTATCGATCGCTCGACCGATGGGAATACTGCTTTCTCCTTGTTCTCCTGGACGTTGACGAATAATGTGGCAACTGACATCAATAGATGCCTCTGTTGGCCCGTAAAGATTAGCAAGTCCAGTGTTTGCTCCATAGCGGTCCCACCAGGCTTGAATAAAGGGAATCGGTAAAGCCTCGCCGCTAAAAATCAACCAGCGCAGATGGGGAAACTTATGCTCTTCTCCTGCCAAAGCATTGATAAATTCCCCAAACAAAGAGGGGACAAAGTGCATCACGTTAATCTGAGTTTGGTTCAGCCACTGAGCCAGATTCCAGGGATTGCGGACGATATCTCGATCTACGGGACAGGCGGTTGCTCCCACCATTAGAGGCCAGAAAATTTCCCAGATTGAAATATCAAAGCAACAGGAGGTCTTTTGCGCCACGCGATCGCCACCATTAAGGGGAAAAGTCTTTTGCATCCATTGCAGGCGATTCGTATAGCCACGGTGACTCAGCATTACCCCCTTGGGACGACCAGTCGAGCCTGAAGTGTAAAGAACCGTCATCAGGTCATCAGGATTATTTAGCAGGGGCAAATCGGCTGCCGACTGTTGCGACCAACTGCGGCGATCGAGCTGTTTTAAAGAATGTCCGTTCTCAAGCTGCCCTCCCTCATCTAAAAATAGCAGGGTAGACAGAGCTACATCCGACAGAGACTCCATATTGACTAGCTGAGATTCGGTTAACAAAATATTGATTTCAGCATGGTCGAGCATATAGCAAATCCGTTCGGTGGGATAAGCAAGATCGATCGGGACGTAAGCAGCCCCTGCTTTGAGAATTCCTAAAATACCCACCCAAAGGGAAGAATTCTGTCGAGTCATGATACCGACTAAATCTCCAGGCTTAACTCCCTGCTGTCGCAAACAGTGGGCGATCTGGTTAGAGAGACGGTGTAGCTGTAGGTACGTTAAGGGAGTTTCTGGATCGAGAACCGCCAGGGCATCAGGAGTCCGTTTTACCTGTTGCGTAATCGCTACATAAGGAATAGATAGCGACCCATCATCGGCAGCAGCATCGGTAGCAGCATCAGCAGACGGACTAAGAATGCTTGCCATTTCGTTCAAACTGCGACAGCCTAACAAAGCCTGACGGTCTAATTTGCGCTCCAACTGTCTTTCTAATTCAGTAATAATACGGATCGATTCTAAAGAATCTATGCCTAAATCTGCTTCTAAATCCTGTTGTAAATCTGGTTCACCAAGTGATAGATGACAGACAGTGCTTACTACCTGTTGCAAAATAGAACGAATACGAGTATCAGCAGGCAAACTCAAAGATTTAGAAGCAGGATCGGACTTGACGTTGAGAGTAACCAAGTTTTTTAGTTCTTCGAGAAACTTAGCGAGCAAGCCATCAATAAAAGAAGCTGTAAAGAAATTGCTGTCGTAATTTGTATTGAAATACAGGCGATCGTCAAAGATTTCTGCCAAGGTATCAATACATCCTGCATTTGTTACTGTTGCCGAACGATAATTGAGAACTTCTAACGCTCCATATTGCTTTTTCAGCCCAGTTTGCCCCATATTGGAGAAGTACAGATTAGACTTAATCGCAGTTCGGATTAGTTCTGCTGCCACATTCGGCATCTGACCATTGACTAGTTTGATTTGCTCTCGCGTTAGGCTGCTCATTTGCAGAGTTTGGGCATTATCGCGATTGGCAGCCAGAGCAGTTTGAATATTCGACTGCACCGATTTGAGCCAGTTTAGAATCTCTTTGTGGGGTAGAGGAAAACTTAAAGCTAAATTTTCAGCAAAGCAACCGACCAAATTAGAAACATCTGTGTTGGGATAAGTCCGTCCGCTCGTCGGAATATTAAGGATGATTGATTCAGTCTGGGTCTGAATACTGGCGATCGCCTTTAAATAAGCCCCGACTAAGAGACAGTTCAAGGGTAAACGCCAATCACGAGCGCGTTTGGTCAATTCAGTCAGGATACTTTTATCGACCACAGTGCGGACACTACAGGAGTTTGCCGCCTCAGATGAAGCAGCCTTTTGAGGATTCCAGAAAAATTTGCCGTTACCCTGCTGACTTAAATACTCTTGGAGTGAGTTTGCCGCTTGAGGCGATCGCCAACTATTGATATTAGCGATCTGTTGACGATAGTTTTCTAGAGTTGTTGCAGGAGGCAAATTCGGTTTGGTATGGCTTAAATTTGCGCCATAAATTTCTAGGAATTCTCGCAGCACTATCTGGACGCTCAGACCATCGGCAATCACATGATGCAGACTTATTCCCAATTCATAAAGATTTTCTTTTAAGCGAAAAGCAAAAAAGCGATGTAGTGGCCATTGTTGGAGTGACCAGGCTTGATTAATCGCTTCGTTAACTGCTTCTTGAACGTAAAGTTCTTGAGTAGCAGGATCGTCACCACTTAAGTCTGTTATGGATAGCCCGGGAATGGGGGGATTATCCATAACCAGAAGTTGGTAATCTTTAAAGCTGGTAGCTTCTGGGGGAATAGAAAAGTAAGCCCGCAAAATCGGATGGCGTGACAAAAGTTGCTTCCAGCTTTTTCGAGCAATTTCAGGATTGAAAGTTCCCTCAAATCGCACCGTCGAACATACAGTACAGGTAGAAACCGCCAAATGACCTGCCAAAAGGACGTACTGAGAATCAGTTAGATCGACTGCTTCTGGGGCAACTTCATCTTGCTCATCTATATTTTCTCTTAATGGAGAAGCCTCAATCTCGTTATTTTCTGCCGACTCCAACCAATTTTGAGCAACGGCAATAATGTCTCCCAAAGTCTGTAGCTGCATCAACTGCTCCATCGGCACAGCCTGTAAAAAATCTCCCTGTCGCTCGGGTGGGACTAATTCAACTAAGCCGTTGAGCATTTGTACTGTTTTGATTGAGTCGAGTCCCAAATCGCTTTCGAGGAATAGGTCGGGTTCTAAATCCTTCACATCATGTCCCGAAACTTGCGACACCAAGGTATAAATTTGCTCTGAAGCATTATTTTCGGCAGTCATTATTTCTGGTTTGACTTGAATCTCTGGGCTGAAAGATTTAGCCGTTTGGCTTACCGAAGATTGTGGTTGATTATCTTCAGACTTCAACCAATTTTGGGCAACGGCAATAATGTCTCCTAGAGTTTGTAGCTGCATTAACTGCTCCATCGGCACAGCCTGTAAAAAATCTCCCTGTCGCTCGGGTGGGACTAATTCAACTAAGCCGTTGAGCATCTGTACGGTTTTGATTGAGTCGAGTCCCAAATCGCTTTCGAGGAAAAGGTCGGGTTCTAAATCCCTAACATCGTGTCCTGAGACTTGAGATACTAAGGTATAAATTTGTTGTGCTGTGGAATTGTAAATCATCCTATATTCTCCGTGTTAAATACGTTCCAATACCGCTTGAGGTCGATCTGAGTTTGTGGTTCGCTTACCCAAAAAGGTCATTTTTACATCATCTTTAGGAACGAGATTTAACCCGCTTAAAGTAGGATATACAGGGCGATCGCTTTTTAACTCCAGTTGATAACGCGATACCCCAATGGCAATAATTGATTTAACAATCAGCATGGAAAATGCTGCCCCGATACAGCGTCTGCTTCCTCCACCAAAAGGCAGGTACTCATAATAAGAAAACTTCCGTTCTAAAAAACGTTCTGGTTTAAATTTTTGTGGCTCTGGATATAAGTCTTCGCGCTGATGAACCAAATAAATCGAAGGTACGACAACCGTGCCGACTGGTAGCTCATAATCGAGCAATTTAATCGGCGATGTAACAATACGAGGCTGGGGTTGAATCTCTACGGGACTAATACGCAGAATTTCCTGAGAAACTGCCGTTAAATAGCTCAGGCGAGCAATATCGAGCAAATTTGGCTTAGCGCCTAAAGAGTCAATTTCCTGACGCAGCTTATCTCGAACCTCTGGCAGACGATGCACCCAGTACAAAGACCAAGCCATAGCTGAAGCGATACCATCTTGACCAGCCACAACCAACGTCACTATCTCATCGCGTAATTCGCGATCGCTCAAGCCTTCCCCTGCTTCATCTTTGGCAGCCATCATTAAATTGAGAATGTCGGTTCGTTCGGGGTCATAATTCTGACGACGCTCGGCAATTTCAGCATAAATAAGCTCGTCAATCTGACGCATCAAATGACGGATATAGCCCCAAGGACTCCAACGACCAAGGTCTTTTCTCAACCAGGGAACAAAAAAGAAACTAGAGACAAAGGGATATTTGGCATAATTTAGCAAAGAACTAATCAATTCATTTAGTTTGCGAACGCGCTCTCCTTTGTTAATTCCCAGCGCCACGCTCAAAATAATTTTGCCCGAAATTGCTCTGGTAGCACCATAAGCCGAAAAAGTTTGTCCTGGTGTTAGCGGTGCAAATATCTGCTCGGTCAAGTCGTCAATGGTTTGAGCATATGCTTTGAGATGCTTGCCATGAAAAGAAGGCATGATTAGCTGACGATGCCGTTGGTGAGTGGCTTCGGTTAGAGTGATTAAAGAATATTGTCCTAAAAAGGGTTTGAAAAGCTGATTACCTGGATTGGAAAATTGCTTAGATTCCCCATCAAAAATCTTTTGAATTGCCTGTGGATCGCTAACATAAACAGTGGGATTTTTCGAGGCTAAATAAGTTGTAAACAGATCGCCATAATTTTGCCGTGCGGAGTCCATGTATTTTAGGGTATTACTCAGCCACTGAATCATCTGAATCGAAGAGTGCGTTTTTGGCCCTGGAGGTAAAGTTTTGAATGTGTTCATGATATTTGACAATAATTTTGAATTTTGTAGGGGTCACAGATTACTCCGCGCGCGGGTTTTTCCAACCCGCCATTTGTTACGAAGTTTGCTGATCGGCGATTTAAAACCGCACTGAGGGAAAACTTGAGTTGAGTCAGCAAAAAGATTAATTCAATCTTTTCGTTTCTTTTTTCAAGGCCAAATAACTAGCCTGACGTTGTTCTGGCGATAGTGAGGGAAGTTGCTGAGTTGGCAATAAATCTAAGCTAGCAGGGGTAGAAACCGACTCAACGGCTGGGTGGTTCGATCGCCCTCTTGCTACTTCTATCTCTGCCCGATAGGGTTTGTGTTCAAAGGGATAGGTAGGTAAAAGCACTCGACGTATTCCCTGAGGATATAACTGGCTGCTGTCGAAGCGAACCCCGACAACATACAGTTGCCCCATCAGAGCCAATAAACGTTTTACGGGCGATAGTTCGAGCTTGGGCGAAATCCAGGTTAAGGCAGCATTTTCCCAATCGCGACTATTGCTTAGAGATAGGCAAATTCCTCCCTGCGTAATCATAGGTTGGAAATCGCGATTAAATGCACCCGATGACTGTACTAAAGCACTAGCCTGCAAGCTGGAAAGAGCAGCGTTCTGCTTAAAAACCCCTTTGGGAGTTATTAGGGAACAATTCCATTGGTTACGATCGACTTTTGCTTCGGCGGGGGTTTTACCAGGGATTACAATTTTTTCTCCCGATAAACGTGCTAAAGCAGCGATCGCTTCTTCTAAAGTCAATCTTCCCGAAAAACAAGCAGCGACTAAAATTCCTATATCTTCGGCAATCAAACAGGTTGGCTGTAACTTCAAAGACATCAACCAGCTTAAGAAGGCATAGTTCGCCGCAAATATATGTGCCTTGCCAGTTAACTTATTTTGGGCATCCTTACCAGCTAAACTATACTCAAACCAAGCGGTTTGACATTCTTGGTAAGCCTTCTGAAAACAGGGGAACTGAGCTGCCAAAATTTGAGTTGATTCTGGGGTTAGAGGACTAGAACCATCTAAGAAGATAGATAGATTGGGGGGACGCTGAGGATTGGCTCGACCTCGTTCTAAATCAATTTCTGTGTTGTTCTCGATCACCGTCAGGTAATCTAAAAGCTGTTGGCGCTCCTCGACCACAAAAGCTGTTTTGTCGGGAAATTCCCGTTGGGCGTTGTTTAGAGTGAAAGCAACTTGAGCTAGCTCTTGTTCGGGGTGATTTAGCAGATGCGATCGCAGTTGTCCAGCCACCGTTTGTAGCGCCTTCTGGTTGCGAGCCGTTAGTAAGAACAAATGAGATGGCTCGGCATCCCTGACTACCGTGGGTAAAGATGGGGCTTGTTCCAAAACAACGTGACAGTTAGTGCCGCCAAAGCCAAAGCCATTGACCCCAGCCCGCAAGGGTTCATCTCCCTTCTGCCAAGGCATTCCCTCTTCTTTAACTACGTAAAACGGCGTTTGAGCAAAGTTAATCTGAGGATTGGGATTTTTAAAGCCCCGCGTGCCTGGAATCATTCCGTGCTGCATAGATAACACTACCTTAATCAAGCTGATGATACCCGATGCAGAAAGACAGTGACCAATCGAAGATTTAACCGAGCCGATAGCACAAAACTGACTGGCTTCAGTGTAGCTGCGGAAAGCCTGAGTCATTCCCTCTATTTCAATCGGATCTCCCAGGAGAGTTCCCGTACCGTGGGCTTCAATATAAGAAACCGTGTTGGGGTCAACACCTGACTGGGCATAGGCTTGACGAACTGCTTCTGCCTGTCCTTGGGGTTTGGGGGCGGTCATCCCCTGAGAATGACCGTCATTGTTGATAGCAGACCCTTTAATTACCCCATGGATATAATCCCCATCAGCAACTGCCTGCTGTAGCGGTTTCAAGACTAACGCTCCAGCTCCTTCCCCAATCACCATGCCGTTGGCACGCTCGTCAAAAGGATAACAGCTTGCAGTCGGCGAGAGAGCCTGTACGCGGCTCATAAAGGTTAAGGGAGTAGGACTGAGATTCAAATTAACTCCACCCACAATGCTCATAGAACTTTGACCCGAGCGCAGATTCTCACAAGCTAAATGCAGGGCAACCAAAGAGGAGGAACAGGCTGTACTTACGGATAAACTTGGTCCTGTAAGATCGAGAGAATGACTAACCCTTGCCGCCAGTTCATTTAACTCATTGCCCGCTGCGGTTTCCGAGAGTATTTCACTCGGTTTTAGTACTTCAGAAAGCATACCAAGCAAGGAGGATTGAGCTTCACGATCGAGTTGCTCGAACCAAGTACTAGTATCCAAACGATGACGCAAAGCCCCATAATATTGAGAATTTACAAAGTGTTCGGCATAGTTATTCTGACCGCAACCGACAAAAACGCTGATATCTTTAGGGCGATGTTTGCCTCCATAGCCAGATTGCTGCATGGCTTGCCAGGCTATTTCCAAAAAGAGACGTTGTTGGGGGTCCATGACTCTGGCTTCTCTGGGTGAAATGCCAAAAAACAAGGGGTCAAAGTCAAAGGGATTATCGATAAATCCTCCCTGCTTAGAATAAGTCCCATATGCCGCTTTTCCTGTCTCATCGAAATAATCTTGAGACGACCAACGACTATCGGGAACATCGCCAATGGCAGAGCGTCCTTCTTTTAATAGATGCCAATACTCCCTTAAATTATTTGCGCCTGGAACTTTACAAGCCATGCCGATAATGGCAATGTCTCCAACAGCGGGTGTTTGCGAGATTGCTGGTGTGCGAGGAGATACTACCCGTGGTGCAACGGCTGGTGAAGTTGCCATCTTTTGTTCCAAATAATTAAGCAATTCATTAGGGCTTTGATGCTCGAACAAAAGCGTCACTGATAGCTGAGTATCGAGGATTTGATTGAGCTGTTGCACAAATTCGACTGCATTCAAAGAATCTAAACCCAATTCTTGAAAAGTGCGATCGCCTGCCAACTCCTCTGGAGAAACTGTTATGTGCTGGCATAAAGTCTTTTCTAGTAAAAGCTTTAGATCCCGACGAGTCACTTCTGGCTGAGTATTCTCTACTATAGGCTTGGCTTCTGGTGTAGAAGGGGTGTCGAGCAAGTTGATAATGTGAGTAACGGTGGGACTATTGCCAGACAAAGCTTGAAAAAAAGCATCAGCACCCTCTTGGGGTTTTAAAGGATCGAGTCCTCTAGCTTTTGCCGCCCAAACCAGTGCTTCACCGCTAATTTTAGCCAGACCCTTGGCAATTCCTAAATTGCGCCAGAGGGAAAAATTAACTGCTAGAGAGCGTCCTGGACTTGGTTGTTGAGAACGATAAATAGCATAGCGATCGAGAAAAGCATTTGCCGCTGCATAGTCACCAGAATTGAAACCCCATTCTTTCTTTGATGCACTTGCTGATGAGATGAGGGCAAAGAATTTTAGGGGTTGACTACGAGTAAGCTCATCTAAAATAATAGTTCCGCGAACTTTAGGGGCTAACACTCGAGCCACCTTTTGCCGTTGTTTTTGCGCCAGCTTGACCGTCTGATGGTCGAAAATTCCCGCCGCGTGAATTACCCCATCCAGGCGCTCGAAACGCTGCTCGATCTTCGCCATTAACTCCTGCATACTAACCTTGTCGGTAACATCAGCAGCCTCGTACATTACCGTCGCCCCTAATTTCTCCAACTCTTGGACTGCACGGATGCGATCGCTCAACGGATGTTTTGCTGTTAGGCATTGCACCCATTCTGCTTGAGGTGGTAGTTGACGACCTGTTAACACTAGATTGAGCCGAACATGCACCAGTAAACTTTTAATAAGTTCTAAGGCTACACCACTTGTTCCGCCCGTAATCAGATAGGTATCGTCATTTTCCAGGCGGCGATCGCCAGATTGAGGGGTTAAAGACTGAATCGGCTCTAAACTTCTGGCAAATCGCTGTTGTCCGCGAATAGCAACGATTCCTTCGGCATTGGCTTCAGTTTGTAGCTCGTTTACCCATAGTTGCGTTAATTGTTCTGGAGTTATTTCTGTCGGCATTACATCGACAACTTTGGTTTGGAGACTGGGATTTTCCAAATTTAAAATTTGATTTAAGGTCGCTCCCAAACATTGATGAACACCCTGTAAAGAATCTTCCGCTACTGCATAAGCATTGTAGGTTGTGAGCAGCAAACGTATCCCTCCCTCGGTAAAATGTTTGAGCAATGCCTGTCCCAAAAACAAGACACTGTAGGCACTTTCAGCTAAAACACTGTCGGAAATATTGGCAGGATCTACATCGATGTGTCGCGAGTTCCAATGATGAATGATTCCTGCAAGAGAATGACCATCAGCTTTAATCGTACTAATCAATCGCTCGTAATCTTGAGCCGAATCTGGGTTGAGGGTAAACTGATTTTCTTGTTGTTGGAAGGTTTCTCCAGGCATTACCCATAAAAACTGTCTGGATTGACCCGCAAAAGCCCGTTCTAAACTTGACTCTAGAGTTTGGCGAGCGCCAAAAATCAGAATTTTACCAGTCGGCAATCGATCGCGATTGGGTAACTCACAATACCATTGCCATTTGTAAAATAATTGCAGATCGTCTTGATTAGTAGTAGTAGTAGTAGTAGTAGTCTCAGATGTTTTGGGGCTAGGAGCGGGATTAGGAGTAACCTTGAGCTGAAAACGCTGACGCTTAAAAGGATAGTTGGGTAAACGAACGGGGCGACGCTGCTCTGGCTCTAATGCTAACCAATCAATCTCCGTTCCCTCAACATACAATCTACTCAAACTCTCTAGTATCGTTGACGAATCATGTTCTCCTCGCTTTAGTGATGGCAGCCACAGTCCGTTTTCTGCGGTCAAACACTTTTGTCCCATGCGCAAAAGCGTCGAACTCGGTCCTGTCTCGATAAAAGTGCGATAGCCCTGTTGGTAAAGAGTATCCATTCCCGTCGAAAATCTAACAGCACCGCGAAGATGGCGACACCAATAAGCCGCATTCGGTACTTCTCCCGTGGCAAATAGCCGACCAGTTAGATTAGAAATCATCGGCAAACGCGGACAGCCATACGTCACCCCCTCAGCCACATCTGCAAAAGATGCCAAAATAGGCTGCATCAAAGATGAATGGAAGGCATGAGAAACCTGTAGGGGTCTGGCTGCAATCCCTTGAGACTTAAGAATTGACAGAGTTTTTCCTACAGATTCTGTTAAACCAGAAATGACGACATTTTCCGAACCATTAACTGTAGCAATATCGACTTCAACTTTTTGAGCGGCTATTGTTTGAGCGATCGCTTCTTCACTAGCAAACACAGCAGCCATCATGCCATTTTGGGGCAGACTTTGAATTAGACTCGCTCTTTGGGCAATTAATTTGAGTCCGTCCTCTAGACTAAAAACACCAGCGACGGCGGCAGCAACGTATTCCCCTACGCTGTGACCCATAACGGCATCTGGTACAATTCCCCAGCTCTGCCATAACTGAGCCAATGCATACTCTAAAGCAAATAGAGCTGGTTGAGTATAGGCGGTTTGATGCAGCTCGGCAGACTCTGGATTATCTGGATAGAGAACCGATAATAGCGAAAGGTCTAATAAAGGTCGCAGAATTTCATCGCATCGATCGAGAATACTGCGAAAAGTAGGCTGTGTATCATAAAGCACTCGTCCCATGTTGGGGTACTGAGAGCCTTGACCTGTAAATAAAAAGACAGTTCCGCCAGGCTTTCCCTGCGGGGAAATTTGTCCGTCAATTACACCTTTAGTTGTTTGAGAACTGAGAAAACTTTGTAACTTTTCTTGGGCTTCGGGTAGAGATTGAGCCGCAATTGCCAAACGATGATTGAAATGCGATCGCTTGGTGTTAGCAGTAAAACAAACGTCAGCTAGAGATAAGCTAGAATCACTGAAAAATGTCTGATAACTTTGGGCAAGGTCTTGCAGGGCAGTAGTACTTTTTGCCGACAGGGTAAGCAGATGACTAGAACCCTTGAGAGAAGTTTCTACCGCAGAATGGATCGGTTGGACAGAATTAGACATTAGTCGTATTTTCCTCGACGATTAAGTGAACATTAGTACCGCTCATACCAAAAGAACTAATTCCAGCTAGTCGGCTTTCTCCTTCCCTCTGCCAAGGAGTCAGTTGGGTCGGAATCGAAATTGGCAGTTTCTGCCAGGGAATATAAGTATTAGGAGTTTGCAGGTGAAGATGGGGTGGAATCTGCTTGTTTTGCAAAGAAAGTACCACTTTAATCAGGCTGGCGATGCCTGCTGCTGCTTCCAAATGACCGATATTAGTTTTTACCGAACCAAGAGCTAGGCTATTATCTCTTTGACCCAGTACATTTGCCAGAGCCATAACCTCAATCGGATCGCCAAGAGAAGTTCCCGTTCCGTGGGCTTCCACATACTGAATTTGCTGTGGGCTTACTTCTGCATTTTCTAAAGCTTGTCGGATGACTGCTTCTTGGGCTAAACCATTAGGCGCTGTCAGTCCATTGGTCAATCCATCATGGTTCATAGCCGAGCCGCGAATGGTAGCGAGGATAATATCTCTGTCGGCAACAGCCTCTGACAAACGCTTGAGAACAACAATTCCCCCTCCTTCGCCACGAACATAGCCGTCTGCTTGAGCATCAAAGGTTTTACAACAGCGATCGCTACTCAAAGCTCGCATTTTACACAGACTAATCGTTGTCTCCGGAGTCAGCATGAGATTGATTCCCCCCGCCAAAGCCAGATTACATTCACGAGAACGCAAACTTTGACAAGCCATATGAACCGAAAGCAAGGAAGAAGAACAGGCAGTATCTAGCTGAATGGCTGGACCATGAAAATTGTAGAAGTAAGCCAAACGTCCTGCCGTCATGGAGCGTAACGTACCCAAGCTACGATAGGGATTGAGTTGAAAACGTTCTTGAGGATTGATTAGTTGGTGAGCATAATCATTACTAGTCGAACCAACAAAAACTCCAGTTTTACTGCCGTTAATCGAGCTAAACGGCTGTCCTGCATTTTCTAAAGCCGACCAGGAAATTTCTAACAGCAGACGCTGTTGAGGATCGAGTTCGGCTGCTTCACGCTGAGAAATCCCGAAGAAATTGGCATCAAAACAGTCTACGTCCTCCAGAAAGCTGCCATAGCGGGTATACATCTGACCTGGAGCATCAGGATCGGGGTCGTAATACTTATCGATATCCCAGCGTTCGGCTGGCACTTGTGACACCGCGTTAACGCCATCGCGTAACAATTGCCAATAGGCTTCTGGACTATTCGCACCTTGAGGAAAGCGACAACCCATGCCAATAATGGCGATCGGTTCTGTTTGTCGAAATTTTAAAACATCTCGTTCGAGGCGTGTTTTTCTCAGTTCGAGAAAAGCATTTTGCAACAGGGTCTTATAGTTGAGGCTATCGTTGGCAACTTTAGCCTGGGGAAAGTTGGTTTGTGCTTGATTGTGAAGACTCATGATTAATTATTTTTGGTGTTGAACCATGGTGATTTCTTGAGCCAGCAACTGAGCTATCTCTAACTCAGAAAGTTCGCTCAGAGTTTTACTGATTTCTACTAAGTCCTCAGATTGAGGAGAGGACTGCAAAGCTTGGTGCTGAGTGGGTTCGGTTGAAGATATTTCCTTCGAGCCGATATCAGAACTAGTTAAAGTCGATAGATGATTGGCGAGGGCTTCTATAGTCGGAAAATTCCAGAGTAGAGTTACGTCTAACGTGTATCCCAACCAAGCCCCCAAACTATCTGCCAATTCCACCGCAATCAGCGAGTCCAGTCCATATGCGGCTAAAGTGCCTTGAGGATCGATCGACCAGAACTCTAATTTGAGTTTTTGACTCAACCAATAGACGATCCACTGTTGAATCTCTCTCGCACTTACTTGTTTGCTAGTCGAGGGGCTTTGATTCGCTGGGGGTGCGGTATTCTTAGTCCAAGAGCCGACAACCTTGAGGTTATCTTCTAAAAAGCCTTGTTTGCAGGCATGACGTTGAATTTTGCCGCTAGAAGTTTTAAAAATGCTGGCTGTTTTGAGCAAAATGACCGCCGAGACCAAAAGCCCATGTTCTTCAGAGACGGCTTGACGAATAGCGGCGATAACTTCGTCTACATTGAGTTGGCGTAGATAGGTGCGCTCGATCTCTTGGACGACAACCAATTCTTCGGCTTCTGCAATTTCCACCGCAAAAGCAGCACCACAGTTATTTCGCAGTGCGGGATGGCTTTTCTCTACCGTTTGCTCGATATCTTGGGGATAGTGATTGCGACCGCGAATAATGATTGTATCCTTGATACGCCCCGTGATAAACAGTTCCCCTTCTTGAATAAATCCTAAATCTCCCGTACGCAGAAAAGGGCCTTCACCCGTATCGGCAAGACGGGCTTGAAAAGTCTCAACAGTCCTCTCTGGTTGATTCCAATACCCCTGAGCCACACTTGCGCTCTTCACCCAAATTTCTCCCACTCGCTCGGGACTACATGAATTCAGCGACTTGGGGTCGGCAATGACAACTTTTGTTCCCAGCCATGAGTGACCGCAACCAACTAAGTGCCTGTCTTGCGGTGTGTTCTCAGATGCTTCTAAGATCTGATTTTTTTCCAGGGCATCGGCATCGGGTTGACAGTAAATCGGCTCATCTTTAATAAATCCTCCCGAAACCATCAAAGTAGCTTCAGCCATGCCGTAACAGGGATAAAAGAACCTATTTTCAAAACCACAGTCGGCAAACAGGTCGGCAAACCGTTCTAAGGTTTTTCTTCGGATTGGCTCGGCACCACTATAGGCGCTAGACCAGCTACTCAAATCGAGGCTTTCCCTTTGTTCTGGCGTGGTTCGATTAATACAAAGCTCGTAGCCGAAATTAGGACCGCCACAGTGAGTAGCCTTGTAGCGTGAGATTGCCTGCAACCAGCGAATTGGCTGCTGTAAAAAGGCAACAGGCGGCATTAAAATACCCAAAAAACCCGTATATAAAGGCTGAATAATCCCATCAATGAGTCCCATATCATGAAAGCTGGGCAGCCACGATAGAGACACGCTATCTGATGTTAGTTCAAATGCCTGCTTAATATACTGGGAATTATGTAGTAGATTGCCATGACTGACCATTACCCCTTTTGGTGTTCCCGTCGAACCTGAAGTGTACTGAAGAAAAGCTAGTGTCTCTCGGCTTACGTCTTCTTTTTGCCATTCTGTAGGTTCGCCGACCATAGTATCGGTAGCCAGACATTGTAGCTGCGCTAATTCTGGTTCTTTAGCTAACTGCTTTTCAATATCGGCTAGCAAAGATGCAGTTGTAAAAACTACTTTTGCCTCAGCATCGCCAATAATCGCTTGTAGTCTCGACAGATTCTGATTCCGTCTGGGTGGATAAGCAGGAACAGCAATGACGGAGGCATATAGGCAGCCAAAAAAGGCACAAATAAAGTCCAAACCAGATGGATAGAGTAATAATACCCGTTCCCCTTTTAAGTTTAATGCTTGCATTTGGGCAGCGATCGCTCTGGCTTTTTGGTCTAATTGTTGATAAGTTAGACGCTCTGACTCAATTTCTCCGTCTTGCAAAAAGACATAAGCAGTCTCAGAAGGCTGATGTCTACCACGATATTGCAGAAGTTCAACTAAGTTATTGATTTGCACATATTCTTGAACCTTAGTGATTTCGTTTTTTAACTGTATCCAAGTCGCTTGCAAAGTCTTTTCAGTGTTTACAGTACGAGGCTGAGAAGAGTTGTAATTATTGTCCATGTTATTTTTTATGAGTTTCAAAATGGTGTAATCATAGTCATTCCAATTAATTTCCTTATGGTAGTTTTGTATTAATAATAAGGTTTAATATTACTCGCTACTCGCTACTGGCTACTTGTTACTTTTTTCACAGATCGCCTGGTTGCTATTTGAAATGACCATAATTCATAATTCTTAACTGATGAATTTTAAGGTGATTTCTGACAAAGAATATACCCTTATTAACGTGAGTTCGACGAATTGTGTAAAACAGAAAAAACTATTGGGGAAAAGGTAAAGGGGGAAGAGTTAAAGGAACGAGAAAATAGCCTTTTCCCTTTCTCCTTTGACCAACCTCAAACTTATTCTTGATAATGTTCATCGAACTCACGTTTATTAGGGAAACCGATTATTAACACAGCTAAGAATTCAAGTAATTTTTGGGTATATTCTTTCCTGTAAATCACCTAATGTCAGTGCTGCGGCCAACACTATTAGCGGTAAAGTATTTGAAGACTTCGGTTCGGGCACAACAGGCAACGATACTCCAGAGGCAGGTGAAAATGGTCTTGGTGATATTACCCTAACTCTCTACAAAGATGATGGCGATGGTGTGTTTGATGCCACCAGCGATACCCTAGAAACTACAACTACATCTAACAGTACCGATGGTACTTACAGCCTAGACGTTAGCAGTGATGGAACTTATTTTGTGGTGCTCGATCATCTCGATAGCGATGCACCGAGTATCACTACGGCTCTACCCGATCGCACAGTAAGATCTGTGACAATTTCTGGCACTGATGCCATCAACGAAGATTTTCCTTACGATCTTGTCGGAACAAGTTTTGCAACCTGTCCCGTAGATGCTTATCTATTTCAGAACGATCCCAGCGATGCTTACAGCCTGAACTTGGTAACAGGCAATCAAAATCTAGAAGCTAATGATATTGGCAATAGAGAAATAAATGCTATTGGTTTCAACCTAGCGGACAGTTTCATTTACGGTTCTAACAATACGGATGAAGACGGTACAATTTCAAGAGTTGATAGCAGCTTTAATGTAACTACTCTAGGACCTATTGTTGGTTTACCATCAGGCACATCTTTTCCCTCAGGTGATGTTAGTCTCGACGAAAAACTATACCTTAAATCTGGAACAAATATTTACATTATTGATGTCGATCCTGCCTCAGCAACCTATCTACAACTTGAATCCCTCATACCAGATATCAACATCACGTTGTCAGATTTTGCTTTCAACCCGATTGACGGGCAGATTTACACTGTAGACAGCGACAACAATAATCTTTACCGGATTAACCTTAATCCGGTAAGCGTCGAAGATTTGGGCAACATAGGGACTAATTCTAATAGGCCTTTTGGAGCCCAATTTTATGATGCTTCTGGTTTTCTTTATATTTCTCGTAATCAGGATGGAACGATCTTTCGTATCGATACTCGTAATTCAGCAAGCATAGATCCAACCGCTACATTTTTTGCTAATGGCCCTATTGCCAGAAGAAATGATGGTGCTCGCTGTCCAAACGCTCCCATTTCTATTGACTTTGGAGATGCACCAGAAAGTTATAGCACCAGCTTGAGTAATGATGGTGCAAGACATGACATATCATCAGGTACAAGTCTTTATTTAGGTAACACATCGCCCGATTCCGAAACTGACGGCCAAGCCTCGAATGCTGCTGATGGCGATGGTAGCGACGAAGATAACTTGACCTTTCCCACCTTAACTTCTGGAAGTACCAGCTATACTATCCCCGCAGCTAACATCACAGCGACTAATACGACAGGTCAATCTGCCACTCTTCATGCTTGGATTGATTTTGATAATAGTGGCACTTTTGAAGATACAGAACACACTAGTGTAGTAGTTGATGATGCTACGAATGGTGGCAATCCTACAGGGGATTTAACTTGGAATGGAATTAATGTCGGTGCTGCAGGAGATACTTATGCTCGTTTTCGCTTAACTACTGATAGTTCGATTAATGATACCACTCCTGGGGGTGTTGCTAGTGACGGTGAGGTGGAAGACCATCAAATTGCGATCGCCGATCCATCTCTATCGCCCTTAGCAGGTCAACTGATTATTAACGAGGTGCTATTTCGTCAGACAAATACTGGGGCTGCTGGCAATGATGAATTTATTGAACTGCATAATCCTACTAACTCACCTGTGGATATCAGTGATTGGCAACTAATTGATGGCAACCTGGTAGTTAACGATACTGATGGTATTGGCAGTATTAATGGTAATAGTAGTCCGTTTGTATTTCCTGCGGGAACTATAGTTAATCCTGGGGATTATGTAGTGGTTTGGATTGGCGATGAAACAGCTGATAAACAAGCAGATGATGCCGCATTTCAATTTTATTTGGGTCAAGCACCAAAGTTAAGAGATCGTGGAGATGATGTTTGGCTTTACGATCCGCAAACCCGCATTGTTGACTATATTGCCTATGGTTCAAATAATACCACTAGTCAGGCGATCAATACACCTCCTGATATTTCTTTGAATCTTTGGAATGATACTTATCAAGACAGTTTAAGAAGTGTTACTAACGGACAATCAATTAGTCTTACTCCTAATGGTCAGGATGGCAATGCTAGTGGCTGTTGGGAGAGGACTACTAGTAATGATGCAAATGCAACAGGGCGGTGTACGGGGTTTTTACCGACTAGGGATACTGATGAAGTTACTAACCGTACTACCAGTGTAGGAGTAAGCAATAATGCTAGTGCTGAGTTAATTTTAGTCAAACGGATCACCGCCATTAATCCTGGTCAAAGTGATGAAGTTCGGTTTAATACTTTTGTTGATGATCCTGATACTGATAGCGATAATGAGGCTAACTGGCCGAGTGATGCCAATACTTATTTACCAGGAGAGATTGATGTTACGGATGTTAAACCAGGAGATGAAGTAGAGTACACTATCTATTTCCTGTCCAATGGTACTAAAGATGCTAGTAATGTTCGTATCTGTGACGTAATACCCGATAATATGACTTTTAGTAAGGATGCTTTTGGGACGGAATTGGGTATTGCTTTGGGTTTAAATAATGCAAGTCTACCTACTGCTTCTAATTTCCAATTTTTGTCTAATTTGCTAGGAGATGATCAAGGAGAATTTTATGGGCCAGGAACTATCCCTCCATCATTCTGTCAGAAAACTGATCCCAATGATCCTGATAATTTAATTCCAGTTACTAGTAGTAATGATAATGTTTCAGGGGCAGTGTTGATTAAATTGGATGACCCTATGCCACCAGCAACAGATGCAGGTACTCCAGCTAATTCTTATGGCTTGATTCGTTTTAGCACCAAGGTCAGGTAAAATATTCGGCGTTGTTGATTTGTGTAATGATATACAGAATAATACTGTTCATAGCTCTAAGATTTAGGCTTTTACAGCCGTTTTCAGTTGAATAGACTACGTATTTAATTAGCTAGTTCGTAGCTATCAGCTATTAGCTGCAGGCTGCAAAGCAGCCAAGTCGCGTCTAGCGACGCTTCATCGCTCCGCGATGTGCGCTATTAGCTTTTTTTGAGTCTACTCATTGGAAAAGCGCAGTAAGAAGTTTCTGTTTGTCGAATTACATATTCAGCAACGCCAAGAATGGAGGAGTTTGAGTTATGGACGAAGATGATTAAGAAACTCAGGATCGTGAGCGGGACTATAAATATCTACTTGAGTCTCAGGTGTCACTATAATTGTAGGAGTTGTCAAACCAGTATTGTTAACATCACCACCGCCAACAACATATTCTCCTTGATTAGATTGTCTAACTTGTCCTGCGCTAATTCCTAATTGGGTAGTATTTCCTACCACTGTATTGTTAAAACAATTATCGTC